>OCGZ01000558.1_pt1 | contig 22139 bp, 23 predicted proteins | sample 1538711 | NCBI WGS metagenome assembly OCGZ01 (sample SAMN04571720, study PRJEB22368) | human gut metagenome | biome: human gut; material: stool | host: Homo sapiens | place: Luxembourg | collected 2012-08-17
GGTTGTTAATAACTGTGTGGCATTTTATCGTTGTTGTTGATAAGGATATGAAAAGCTGCCTAAAATAGAAGGAGAGCCGGATTGCTGTTCCGACAAGAGTAGTGGTCACGAAGTGTTGTAAAAAAGCAGGATTAAAAGTGGAAAAATTTGAAATCCGCAAAGGAATGCGTATGCATTGTGTGGTGAGAAAAATAGTTGTGAAAAATCTAAAAATTATACTTGACAAATGAATAGAATGAGATAAAATATAACAGTACTATATAACACTGTTATATTTTGGAGAGACGTTCAGGAGAATAAGAAAAAGATGTCGACAAAAGCAGAAGATACAGAGAAAAATATATTAAATACAGCCAGAAAGCATTTTTTAAAAGATGGCTTTTCCGGGGCATCTTTAAGAAATATTGTAAAGGATGCCGGACTTACAACGGGTGCCTTTTATAAATACTATCCGACAAAAGAGGCGCTTTTTGATGCACTGACAGATCCGTATATAGAACATATATATCAGATCTACGACCGTGTAGTTGAGGATTTTGAAAAGCTTTCTGCCAAAGAACAGACCAGTAATATGTCGGACACATCCGGCAACGGAATGGATCAGATGATTGACTATATCTATGAGCATTATGATAATTTCCGATTATTGCTGAAATGTGGAGACAGTGGAAAGTTTGAGACATTCATACACAATATGGTAGACAGGGAAATGAGATCCAGTTTGGAATATGTGAAGAAAATGAAGGAGGATGGAATTGAAATACCGATTGTCGGGGAAAGCCTCATGCATATGATTTATACCGGATTTTTTTCATCTATATTTCAGATCATTGAGCACGATATAGATAAGGAAACTGCAAAGAGAAATGTGCACAAGCTTCGGGAATTCAATACCGGTGGCTGGGAGCGATTGTGGAACGTTAAATTTTAGGCTTACGATTCAGAAAGGTACATTTTAAGAAAATAATATCAGGTGGCTGATGCCGGCATGCCACCTATTTTATTATACAAGGGTTAGACACAACTAACAAAATTAAAACTATAGCAAGGAGTGAATACGTGTGAAAGAAAAGAAAAAGTCAGCAGTCAGCTGGATACTGACATGGGCTGGACAAAAAAGAAGTGCCTATGTGTGGAGTGTATTGCTCGCAATAGGAAATGTTATTTTTAAGATTCTTCCGTACTTTATAATTGCGGATGTGGTGAAACTGTTTTTAAACGGTGAAAAGGAGTTTGAAAAATATCTGATAAAAGCAGTCCTGATCGCACTGTCGTTTGTGATCGCAGAACTGTTTCATTCACTTTCAACGTCATTGTCACATAAAGCAACTTTTGTGGTACTTGCAAATATAAGAAAAGCGTGTTGCGACAAGCTTGCCAGGGTACCTCTTGGGTATGTGAAAGATACACCGTCAGGTACTTTTAAAAATATCATGGTGGAAAGAATTGACAGTATCGAGACAACTCTGGCTCACATAGTACCAGAATTTACCTCCAATCTGCTTGCACCGGTTGTAATCCTGATTTATTTCTTCCTGACAGACTATCGGCTGGCACTTTGGTCTTTAGTTCCGATTGTTGTTGGACTTTTCTCATATTTTGGAATGATGCTGGATTATAAGCCAAGTTTTGAAAGGACGGTTAATACCACAAAAGAGCTGAATGATGCTGCGGTAGAATATATTAACGGAATAGAGGTCATAAAGGCATTTGGAAAGACAGAAAGCTCTTATGCTAAATTTACAAAAGCGGCAAGGGAATATGCGGACTCTTTCATTTCATGGATGAGAAGATGTTCTGTCTATCATGCATTGATGATGGTGGTGACACCGTATACACTTCTTACAGTATTGCCTTTTGGAGCCTATTATGTATCGAATAAAACCTTAGAGTTATCTGATTTTGTCATTTGTATCATTCTCTCACTGGGAATTGTCGGGCCTCTGATCACGGTGGGCTCCTATACAGATGACCTTGGGAAAATCGGAGTGATCGTTGATGAGATAGCAGGTATTTTAGAACAGCCGGAGTTAAAACGTCCGGAGAAAAGTAAAGATGTTCCAAAAGATAATTCCATCATTCTTGAAAATGTAAGGTTTGGCTATCACGACAAAGAAATCCTGCATGGAGTAAATATGGAACTGAAAGCAGGAACTGTAAATGCAATTGTTGGACCTTCCGGAAGCGGAAAGTCAACGATCGCAAAGCTAATCGCATCTTTATGGGATGTGGATTCCGGCAGCATTAAAATCGGTGGGGTTGATGTAAAAGAGCTGGCACTTACAGATTTCAACCGGAAAATTGCCTATGTCGCGCAGGACAATTATCTGTTTAATGAGACAGTTCGTGAAAATATCAGACAGGGAAATCCAAACGCTACGGATGACCAGGTGGTTGAGGTTACAAAGAAGAGCAGCTGTTATGAATTTATCATGCAGTTAGAAAATGGATTTGATACCGTTGTAGGCGGTGCCGGTGGACATCTGTCGGGAGGAGAGAGACAGCGTATCTCGATTGCCCGGGCGATGCTAAAGGATGCACCGATCGTCATTTTAGATGAGGCAACTGCCTACACCGATCCGGAAAACGAAGCTCTATTACAAAAATCCATTGCAAAACTGGTGGACGGAAAGACACTGATCGTCATAGCACACAGGCTTTCTACCGTTAAGGACAGTGACCAGATCTTTGTGGTAAATGATGGAAACGTGACAGCGCATGGCACGCATGAGCAGCTTCTGGTGTCATGCCCGCTTTATAAAGAAATGTGGAATGCCCATATTTCAGTAAAAGATACCGTAAGGGAGGGCGAATGATATGTTTGAGATTCTGGCGAAATTCTTTCGATTTTCAGGGAGGGAAAATGGAAACAAATTCAAACTGTCGATGGTCATTGGGCTTGTAGAAGCACTTGCATCTGCAATGAAGATACCAGCCATTATGTACATATTGATTGGTTTGCTTGGTGGAAAACCGATAGGAAAATATATCGGAGGTTCCTTAGCCATTATGGTCATTGCGATTGTGATTGCTGTTATATGTAAGAGAAGTTCTACGGTACTTCAGACAGAAGGTGGCTATAATGCAAGTGCTTTTACGAGAATCAAAATTGCAGAGCATCTGCGTTACCTTCCGATGGGATATTTTAATTCCAACAGTATTGGAGAGATATCTTCGGTGACAACCAATACGATGGAATCACTAGGAGATGTAGCGGCCAGGGTGGTTATGCTGACAACGCAGGGGATTTTAGAAACTTTGATGATCATCCTTATGCTGCTTGTTTTTGATTGGAGAATCGGACTGATATCTGCAGCTGGAGTCCTGATTTTCTTTGGTGTAAATTCTATGATGCAGAATGCAGGGAAAAAAGATTCGGAACAAAAGGTGGTATGTGATACAGAACTCGTAAGTCAGATCATGGAGTATCTTCAGGGAATCTCAGAAGTGAAATCCTACAATCTGCTTGGAAAACAGGCAAAGAGATTAAATGATGCAAACGATGCGAGTGCCAAAATCAATACCAGAATGGAAATGGTATTTGTCCCGTATCATTTTTTACAAAGCGTGATAACGAAGATAACAGGAGCCGTAATTGTGGCATGCAGTGCATATTTTTATATCAATGGAACTATGAGTGCGGTTTATGCCATTGGTATGACAATCTCAGCATTTATGCTTTATGCCAGTCTGGAATGTACAGGAAATTACTCATCCCTCTTACATGTGGTAAGTGTATGTGTGGACAAAGCAAATGCAATTCTGGAACTGGATACGATGGATATCGATGGCAAAGAGATACAGCCGGAAAACTATGATATCAGACTTTCAGATGTTACATTTTCCTACGATAAGCGGAAGATTATTGATGGTGTATCACTCTCTATCCCAGAAAAAACAACGACAGCAATCGTTGGTCCGTCTGGCGGAGGTAAATCTACACTTTGTAATCTGATTTCCAGATTCTGGGATGTGGATTCCGGAGAAGTGACCCTTGGCGGTGTAAATGTAAAAGAGTACAGCATGAACAGCCTGATGAATAATTTTGCATTTGTCTTTCAGTCCGTCTATCTTTTTGCAGATACAATTGAGAATAATATTAAGTTCGGACGTCAGGATGCAAGTCATGAGGAAGTGGTGGAAGCAGCAAAGAAAGCCTGCTGTCACGAGTTTATCAGCAAACTTCCAAATGGATATAATACCGTGATCGGAGAGGGCGGTGCCACGCTTTCCGGTGGTGAAAAACAACGGATCTCCATTGCCAGGGCAATTATGAAGGATGCACCGATCATTATTCTTGATGAGGCAACAGCGAATGTAGATCCTGAGAATGAGAAAGAACTTGTGGAGGCTGTGGATGCACTGACGAAAGAAAAAACGATCATTATGATCGCACACAGACTGAAGACGGTACGCCATGCAGATCAGATCGTGGTCGTAGAGAAAGGGCAGATTGTGCAGAAAGGAACCCATGAGCAGCTGATGAAGCAGGAAGGAATTTACAAGCGGTTTGTGGATGCAAGAGAGCAGGCAGTCAGCTGGAAACTGGCACGTTAAGAAACAAAGTAATATATTGATAAAAAACAAGGAGCATTCAAAATGAAAAATAAAAAGAAATTAAAAGGAAAAGATTTGATCAATATTGGAATCTATGCAGCGATTTACTGTGTGATTATGACAGCAGTTGCAATGCTGGGATTTATACCGATCATGATGCCGCTTTTATGTGTGATTGTCCCAATATTTGGCGGTATTCCATATATGCTTTTTTTGACAAAAGTTGATAAATTTGGAATGATAACTATTTATGCTATGATCGTTGGATTGTTTTTGTGGATTACAGGAATGGGATACTGGCCGTTTATTTTTGGAATTATATGTGGTGTTATTACAGACCTTATTGTAAAATCGGGAAATTATAAAAGCAGTAAGAAAAATATATTAAGTTGTGGAGTATTTAATCTGATCATCTTTGGAAACTTTGTTCCAATGTTTATGAATATTGAGGCATATTTCAGTACGCGTCAGAGTTTTGGACAGGAGTATATCACTAAAATGACAGATATCTTTGCGAACTCATGGCTGATCCCATTACTTATTGCAGCATGCGTGGTTTGTGGATGGATCGGAGGAGTATTTGGAAAATCATTGTTGAAAAAGCATTTTGAGAAAGCGGGAATTGCATAATGATACATACATACGTCACATTTGATCCAAGAACGAAAATGCTTCTTTTAATGACAATGGCAATATTTGTTCTGGGAGGAGCAGGAGATAAATTATTTGGTGCGTACCTTCCGTTATTCTGTCTGCTTCCGTTCGTGCTTTTTATACTTGTAGGTAAGTGGAAAAGAGCAGCAGGATACATCATTTTGTACAGTGTATTTTATTTGCTGACAGTGTTTGTGCTGCCTCATATGACAGGTTTTATTGGATTTATATTGCTTGCATTCTGCGGGATTATGACAAGGTTTCTGCCGGGAATCATGGCTGGAACCTATCTGATGCAGACAACAACAGTAAGTGAGTTTTCTTCGGCTATGAGCAGGATGCATATTACGGATAAGCTGACCATACCGCTTTCTGTTATGTTTCGTTTTTTTCCAACGATTGCGGATGAATTCCGGGCAATCAATGATGCGATGCGTATGCGGGATATTCGCTTCGGCGGGAAAAATGTCGATAAAATGATAGAGTACAGACTGATTCCACTTATGGTCTGCTCCGCAAAAATTGGAGAGGAGCTCAATGCCGCAGCTATTACACGGGGACTTGGCGGTGATGTAAAGCGGACCAATGTGTGCCGGATTGGTTTTCATTTTCAGGACTATATTGTAGTACTTATTTGCTTTATTCCTTATGTAATATGGATCGTTTCAATGATTTCAAGATTATTTATGTAATATATAGATAAAACCGCATGATGTCATGATATTGGCAGAGTGCGGTTTTGTTACAAATGGAGGATATTATGATACAGATAGAAAATGTCAGTTTTCAGTATAATAATTCGGAAAAAGGAGCGTTAAAAGATGTTTCAATTTCAGTTGATAAAGGAGAATGTGTTTTGTTATGTGGGGCTTCAGGTTGTGGAAAGACAACAATAACGCGCCTTATAAATGGTCTTATCCCACATTTTTATGAAGGAGAGTATAGCGGAAATGTCAGCGTTTATGGAATGAATGTGCAGAGTGAAGAACTATATAATATATCAAAAAAGGTGGGTAGTGTATTTCAGAATCCAAGAAGTCAGTTTTTCTGCATGGATACAACAAGTGAAGTTGCGTTTGGATGCGAAAATATGGGACTTGTAGAAAACGATATTAACGAACGTGTAAAACTGGCTGTAAGCGAACTGGAAATGGAAAATCTTATGGACAGAGATATTTTTAAATTGTCAGGCGGTGAGAAGCAGAGGGTTGCCTGTGGTTCTGTAACTGCGATGCAGCCCGACGTATTTGTACTTGATGAACCGACATCAAATCTGGATAAAGAATCCATAGAAAGACTAAAAAATACGCTTTTACTCTGGAAAAAGCAGGGAAAAACAATCGTGATAGCGGAGCACAGGTTGTATTGGCTTAAGGAAATATGTGACCGTGTAGTCTATCTTGAACATGGAAGAATTATGTTTGATATCACAATGCAGGAATTTCTGAAATTTTCAGAGCAAAAGCTGCAAAATCTCGGACTTCGTACAATGCAGCCACATTGTGATGAAAGCAGTAAAAGACATGAGTATATTGCCAAAAAGTCGGACATAGTACTGAAAAATTATTATTTTTCCTATGGAGAAAAAAAGGTACTGGAGTTTGGAGATATGCAGCTCCCAAAGAATGAACTTATAGCAATTACAGGACAAAACGGAGCAGGAAAATCTACGTTCGTCAGATGCTTTTGCGGATTGGAGAAAAAATTTAAGGGACAGACGGTCATAGAAGAGAAGCAGTATAAACCAAAGGAAATGCTCCGTAAATGTTATCTTGTAATGCAGGATGTAAATCATCAGCTTTTCTGTGAATCTGTAGAAGATGAAGTTCTTCTTGGAGCATCGGATACCGAAAAAGAGATACAGGAAAGAGCCAGAGAAATTATGCAAAAACTTGGTATATGGGAATTTCGTGATAAACATCCGATGTCATTATCCGGTGGTCAGAAACAGCGTGTGGCTATTGCATCGTCTGTGCTTGCAGAAAAGGAGATACTGATATTTGATGAGCCGACGAGCGGTCTGGATTATTGTCATATGGTAAGTACTGCACAGCTGTTTAAAGAACTTCGTGACATGGGTAAAAGTATTTTTATTATCACCCATGACAGGGAATTGATTGAACGATGTTGTAATTATGAACTTTATGTGGCTGATCGACAGGCGATATTGTATGGATTATAAATATTCCGCAAATAAAATTGAGAACTATGAATCGTAAGAGTCTGATGTCATCTGGTCTCGACAACGAGAGCACCCGGAATAAATTAAAAGAATTGGCATTGTACGATTCGGAAACAAATGAAACAGTGGTTCTATGTCAAGATTTAGTACAAGTTAAAATGAGAAATTTTTCCCCATTTTAACCCGCCAGAAGCTCAGCCTCAGTGTGTGTTCTTTCATATACTCGTTCGAATTCATTTGGTGACATATAGTTACAATGGCTATGAATTCGTTTCGTATTGTAGAAAGCTTCCAGATATTCGAAAATCAAACGGTATGCCTGCTTGTAATCGCGAATTTTAAAGCGGTTGAGCCATTCACGTTTGATAATTGAATGGAAGGATTCAATGCATGCATTATCCCACGGAAACGCTTTCTTTGAGTAACTACGCTGCATATTTTCTGTTGCTTTTTTATATTCCGTTGCATAGATTAATCAGCTTTGCAATCACCTACATTTTTATTTTACAACAAACAGGATAGGCGAATCGAGGAAAGTATTGAATGATATTTAAAAACGATAAAATCCTCTTGTGAAGAAAGTTGCATAAAAGCTAAGTATATTTTCGATAAAGTTGTGAAGTTTATTTTTCATGGAAGTTCATCTCCTTTCTGTTTACGCTGTCATTATAAAACACAAAGGGGGATATTACTTGCCAAAATAAAAAAATAAATAGACAAAAATTGCAACGGGCAGAGAGTATGTAAATATTCTCTGTCCGTTGCAGTTTATTATATATTTTTGCGGTATTCTGAGGGAGATATGCCTTTTATCTTTTTGAACATGCGGCTGAAATATAAAGAATTATCATAGCCAACAATTTGTGCAATTTCGTTTATGTTATATTCCGTATTCAAGAGCAGGGCTTCAGCATTGCAAATGCGTTTTTGTAAAATGAATTGCATTGGTGTAGAACCAACATAAAGTTTGAAATTGCGTATAAACCAGCTTGTACTTACATGTGTTTTTTTAGCGTATTCTTCAATGCTGATTGATTCACTGTAATGTTCATTGAAATAGGCAATAGCCATGTCAATAGCTTCTGTAGCACGGGAATTATCTATCCTTATGCTGTTATTAAAGTATCGCTGCAGTTTTATAAAAATTTGTCTTAAATACATTTCAAGCATTTCCTGATAACTATCATTACACATCTGTAATTCATTTATCATTGCACGAAAAAGATTCTGATAGGAGGGACCAGAACCACAGTAAAATACCTTTTTGCTATCGGTCAATCCATAAGAGCGTAATATATTTGTTACATCGCTACCTGTAAAATGAACCCAGTAGACTTCTGTCTGATCTTCGGCATAATATTCATATTTTTGAGCCTCCTTTGGACGATATAAAACCATATGTCCGGCATGAACAATAGTTTCTTCTTCACTATTACGACCAAAATGAAAATGGGCTTTTCCGGCAGCAATATAAATCAACTGGAAATCAAGTCTGCCTCGAGGTCTCCAGGTAGGTAGTTTAGGGCGTGTGTAGAGCTTATATGTTCCACACATAGTTACAACAAGCGGCTTGGATTTATCTTTTCTATCAATCGTTGAGTGATTGAGATATGCATTATTTGTGTACATATGTGCCTCCTTGTATTGAAATATAAAAAACATATGTTAAAAATGACTAAAAATCTATCCAATATAATACTTATGTTCATTAATTTTATCATTTTGTGCATATTTTGTCCAATTTATGATATGTCATTTTTGGCTTATTTTTTATATACTAATCATAATAAAGTTGTGGAACAAAACGAGGCAAAAGAATAGGTATTTGTGAAAGGAGAAATTCTCATGGAAGAAAAAACATACCTGAAATGGTATAACAAAGTAGGTTACGGAACGGGAGATATTGCAGGAAATGTAGTATATGCTTTTCTATCATCATTTGTCATGATTTACCTGACAAATACAGTTGGGTTAAATTCAGGCATAGTAGGTACATTGATAGCAGTATCAAAATTATTTGATGGAGTTACGGATATATTTTTCGGTACAATGATAGACCATACAAAGAGTAAGATGGGGAAGGCAAGACCGTGGATGTTCTATGGATTCTTTGGTTGTGCCGTCACGTTGTTTGGTGTATTTGCAATTCCGACAAGTCTTGGAAAAACAGCTCAGTATGCATGGTTTTTTATAGCATATACATTGCTTAATGCTGTATTTTATACTGCTAATAATATTGCGTATGCAGCGTTGACATCACTGGTAACAAAAAACAGTAAAGAGCGTGTTCAGATGGGTTCTTTCCGTTTCATGTTCTCATTTGGTACAAATCTAGTCATCCAGTCTGTTACTGTTGGTGCAGTAGAAATGTTTGGTGGCGGTGCAGTTGCATGGAGAACTATCGCATTTATTTACTGTATTATAGGTATTATTACCAATACACTTGCTGTATTTTCAGTAAAAGAGCTGTCAGATGAAGAATTAAAAGATAATAGTGTGGCAGGAGAGGAAGATGACAAACTTTCTTTTAAGCAGATAATAAAACTTCTCTTTAGTAATAAATATTTTTCAATGATTTGCGTGATTTACATTCTTCAGCAGCTTCGTGCTTCTATGGTGAATGTAGGAATCTTTTTTATGACATATGTATTACTGAATGAGAATTTGTTCGGTGTATTTTCATGGGCGAATAATATTCCATTGATCATTGCACTTGCCATTACACCTGCACTTGTTTCAAAAATGAAAGGAATGTATAAGTTAAACAAGTATAGTTATATGCTTGCTACAGTATGTCGTCTGATGGTTGCAGTGGCAGGTTATCTGGGAAGTGTTCCGTTGATGCTGTTATTTACAGTTCTTACATCCCTTGGAGAAGGACCTTGGCAGGGAGACATGAGTGCAGTAATTGCACAATGTTCAGAACATACTTATTTAAAGAGTGGAAAGCGAATTGACGGTTCCATGTTCTCTTGTACTTCATTAGGCGTAAAACTCGGTGGAGGTATTGGTATTGCACTTTCAGGCTGGATGCTAGATATAAGTGGATATATTAACCTTGACAACGCAGTTCAGCCAGATAGCTGTATTAATATGATGTATTTTATGTATTTGTGGCTTCCGTTCATATTTGACATAATTATTACAGTCATTCTTTCATTCCTTAATGTAGAGAGTGCAAATATGAAATTAAAAGAAAATATGCAGAATCAGTAATGAAAATAGCCCCTGAAGTTTGTCTTTAGGGGTTATATAGAAAATAAGAAAAAAGGAGAATTATTATGAATGCTGATATGAAATGGTTAGACGATCCGGAAGTGTTCCGTGTAAACCAGCTGGACGCACACAGCGACCATTGCTACTATATAGATTATGCAGATATGGAGAAATCGGAGAATCCATTGATGCAGTCATTAAATGGACAATGGGAGTTTACTTTTAGCAAAAATGTAATGGATAGACCGAAAAATTTTTATGAGGAAAATTTTGATGCATCTTCATTTGCTAAGATTATGGTTCCGGGGCATATCGAACTGGCAGGCTATGACAAAATACGCTATATCAATACAATGTATCCGTGGGAGGGAAAAGAATATCACAGGGGTGCGTATAGTATGGAGAGTACCGGGGACGAGGCAGGAATGTTTTCTGAGGCAGAGTATAATCCTGTCGGATCTTATATCAAACGATTTGATTTGAGCGAGCAAATGCGTGAAAAGAAAATCTGTATCTGTTTTGAAGGTGTGGAAGAAGCAATGTATCTGTGGCTGAATGGTCAATTTGTAGGATATGCGGAGGATAGTTTTACACCGTCAGAATTTGATCTGACACCATTTATCAGAGAAAAAGGAAATGTGCTGGCAGTTCAGGTCCACAAAATGAGTACGGCAGCATTTTTGGAGGATCAGGATTTTTTCCGCTTTTTTGGAATTTTCAGAAATGTAACTTTAAAAGCAGTGCCAGAGGTGCATTTGGAAGATGTATGGTTTCAGCCGACACTAAACAAGGATAATGTAAGCGGCAGGGTATCGGTAAAGATGAAAGTAACTGCTCCAGAAGGAAAGAAAGTAGCTGCCCATTTTGTTTTAAAAGACCGAGAGAATAATCAGGTGGCAGAGGACAATATCACCTTAGAGGAAAAAGCTGGAAGTCTTGTAGGAGTGATAGATACTGAGGTTGGAAGTGTTAAGGCATGGGATAATCACTGCCCATATCTGTATCACGCATATGTAGAGCTTAGAGGCGAAGATGAAGAAATATTAGAGATAATTCCATATGACATAGGTTTCAGAAGACTGGAAATGATTGACAAGGTAATCTATTTAAATGGTAAACGTCTTGTCATTACCGGCGTAAACCGTCATGAGTGGAGTGCAAAGACAGGAAGAAGCATCGGTATGGATGAAATGACAGCAGACATTGATTGTATGATTAGAAATAATATCAATGCGGTACGCACCTGCCATTATCCGGATCAGATACCGTGGTATTACCTGTGTGATAAAGCTGGTATCTATGTAATGGCAGAAACGAATATGGAAAGTCATGGAACATTCCAAAAACTTGGTGCGATTGAACCATCGTGCAGCGTACCTTGTTCTATTCCGCAATGGCGGGAGGCTGTTGTTGACAGGGCTAGGAGTAATTTTGAAACTTTTAAAAACCATACAGCAATTCTTTTCTGGTCTTTAGGAAATGAATCTTATGCGGGTGATGACATAGAAGCAATGAATACTTACTTCAAGGAAAAGCAGGATGGCAGATTTGTTCATTATGAAAGCTCTTTCTATGACCGTAATTATGAGGAAACCATATCAGATGTAGAGAGCAGAATGTATGCAAAGCCTTATGAAGTGGAGGAATATTTAAATAATAATCCAAAGAAACCTTATCTTTTGTGTGAGTATATGCATGATATGGGTAATTCGATGGGACGACTTGGTACTTATATGAAGTTAATAGATAAGTATGAGATGTACCACGGTGGATTTATCTGGGATTTCATTGATCAGGCACTTCTCGTGAAAGATGAAGTGACAGGAAAAGAAGTTTTGCGTTATGGCGGAGACTTTGATGATAAGCCTTCTGATTATGAGTTTTCAGGAAATGGAATCGTATTTGCAGACCGTAAGGAAAAACCAGCTATGCAGGAAGTGAGGTATTACTATGGCTTATACAGATAAGAATAAATTGAGAGTTGTATATGGAGATTATACACTTGGCGTACATGGAGAAGGGTTTGACTATATATTCTCTTATTCACAGGGCGGTATAGAGTCTATAGTAAAAAAAGGTTATGAATGGCTGTATCGTTGTCCAAAGCCTACTTTTTGGAGAGCATTAACAGATAATGACAGAGGCAGCAGGTTTCATATTAAAAGTGGAAGCTGGCTCGCATCGGATATGTTCATTGACTGTAAAAAAACGGAAGTTATTATGGACGGTGAACGGCAAAAGCAGTATGCTCCGGACAATAATAGCTATGGCGGTGATGTGGCTGCCGGGGAAATAATTGTGAAATATACCTATGAGACTGTCAGCAATCCAGTAACAACAGTCATTGTATCTTATACAATTGATGTAATTGGAAATATCAAGGTGGATGTGGATTACACAGGAGTAAAGGGACTGCCAGAACTTCCGGTATTCGGAATGAGGTTTATTATGCCGACACTTGCAGATAAATATATGTACAAGGGATTATCGGGGGAAACCTATCCGGACAGAAAGGCAGGGGCAGAAAAAGGAGTTTATGAGGTATCAGATTTGAGACTGACACCATATCTGGTTCCACAGGAATGTGGTATGAGAATGGATACAGAGTGGCTGGAGATTACAAGACATACAAGTCTTGATAATAGCAGAACGGATAGTTCAGCACAGACATTAAGAATAGAGAAAAACGACAAGGCATTTGCTTTTTCATGCCTACCTTATACAGCATCAGAGATTGAAAACGCAACACACCATGAGGAACTGCCACCAGCAAGAAGAACAGTCCTTTGTGTCTATGGTGCAGTAAGAGGAGTTGGTGGAATTGATAGCTGGGGAAGTGATGTGGAAGATGATTATCGGATTAATGCAGAAAAAGATATTCACTATTCTTTCATTATCCGCTAAGTTTTGTTTGAAGTGAGGTGTTTGAGATGCAGATAGAGATATTGATTCGTAGTTTTCTGGATGGTGCATATGATGAAAGACTCTTAGACATTTATGCTGATGAGACAAAGATTTCTTACCAGAGGGAACGCTATATCAATGCAATAAAGAAATTTGAGCAGTGCTATAAGCCGGGAGATGTGGAATTGTTCAGTGCTCCGGGAAGAAGTGAGATTGGCGGCAACCATACGGATCATCAGAACGGAGAGGTTTTGGCAGCCTCAGTTAATCTTGATACTATTGGGATCGTAAAAAAGACGGATGATAATGTAATCAGATTAGTTTCTGATAACTACGATGAAATCATTATCCGGCTTGATGATGTATCTGTAAAGGAAAAAGAAAAGGAAACAACAACGGCTTTGATAAAAGGTGTGGTTTCTGGATTCCTTGAGAGAAAATATGCAGTTGGAGGTTTTCAGGCATATATAACAAGTGATGTGCTGATTGGTGCGGGACTTTCATCTTCGGCAGCATTTGAAACACTGATAGGAACGATTTTGTCTGGACTTTATAATTGTGGAAAAGTTTCAGCGACAGAGATAGCCATTATTGGACAGTATGCTGAAAATGTTTATTTCGGAAAGCCTTGTGGTCTGATGGATCAGATGGCAAGTTCTACGGGAAATCTTGTTCATATTGATTTTGCCAACCCGGAAAATCCACAGGTTGAAAAAATTGATTTTGATATGGAAAAGTATGGTTATAGACTATGTATTACGGATACAAAAGGCTCTCATGCTGATTTGACAGATGAATATGCGGCAGTTCCGAAGGAAATGAAACTTGTTGCAAAATATTTTGGGAAAAAAGTGCTGCGTGATGTATCTGCAAATGATGTACTGGAAAACATTCATAATTTAAGAGAAAAACTTGGGGATAGGTGCGTCCTTCGTGCGCTACACTTTATTTGTGAGAATGAAAGAGTACAGAAAGAAGTAAGAGCATTGAAGTCAGGAAATATAGGAGCATTTTTGGAGAATGTGAAAGCTTCTGGTAATTCTTCTTTTAAATATTTGCAGAATGTTTATTCAAATCAGGATATAAAAAATCAGAATGTTTCCGTTGCACTGCTTGTAAGTGAAATGCTTTTAGGAGAAAACGGTGTATGCAGAGTGCATGGCGGTGGTTTTGCTGGAACAATACAGGCATTTGTGAAGAATGAATATGTAGAGTCTTATAAATCCGGAATGGATAATGTATTTGGTAACGGTTCCTGTAAAGATTTGAGAATAAGAAAATATGGCGGCATAAAAGTGTTATGAAATAGAAAGAAGGTTTTATGGTGAGGATTATGGTTTTAGGCGGGGCTGGCTATATTGGTTCACATACAGTATATGAGCTGATTGATGCAGGATATGAAGTGATTGTAATAAGATTGCAGGGAAGCAGCATTGGAAGACTTGCAAAAGCTATTATTGAAGGAAAAAATATTCATGATATAGAGGAAATAAATTGTCAGTATTATAAAAACTGGAAATGTAAAAAGTTAATGCCGGATTAGACAACTGACATTATAAATTAAAAGGAGTTGCTTGCGAGTGTTATTGGTATATGAGAACAAAACTGATGGAATAGCGGTAGAGTGGAAGAAAACAGTGCATTTTCCACCACATTTACACGAAGCAATAGAGGTAGTGTATGTAACTGATGGGAATATTGAGCTTGGAGTTGGACAAGAATTGTATCACATGGACGAGGGTGATTTTGCAATCGTGTTCCCAAATGTAATACATCATTATCAGGTGTTTGGGAAAAAAGAAAATAAGGTAATATACCTGTATCTTGATCCAACTTTGTTTCCTTCCTATTATAAAGCGTTGCAGATATACAGCCCGAAGAACCCTGTTGTAAAAAAAGAGCGAGTGCATCCTGATGTAGTAAATGCCATAAAATATCTGGCAGAAATAACAGAGAAAAATTCCATGCTGATACTGGCATATGTGCAGATAATTCTTGCCCATGTTTTCACAGAAATGCAAATGATTGATAAAAGCACAGTAGGGAGAGATGACTTGATTTATAATGCGGTAGAATATGTAGCCAAAAATTTTAGAGAGAAAATCAGTCTTGAAAAAATGGCATACGATTTGTGTGTAAGTAAATATGTGTTATCAAGAATGTTTGCAAAAACATTTCACTGTAATTTTAGTAAATATGTGAATGGAGTCCGATTAAATTATGCAGTTGCGGCATTAGAAAATACAATGGATTCCATTACAAATATATGTCTTGATTGTGGGTTTGAAAGTCAAAGAACTTTTAACCGTGTTTTTAAGGATAGATACAAGATTACACCAAGAGAGTACAGAAAAAGAATGGAACACAATAATAAAAGCGTAGTAGTGGATGATATAATGGATGAATAGGTGAGTGCAATGTGGCATACAGATTTTGGAATAACAAAAGAGGGAGAAAAAGCACACAGATTTCTATTGACGAATAACAGAGGAATGTGTGTAGAATTATCCGATTTTGGGGCGTTGGTATTATCAGTTTATGTACTTGACAGGCATGGAAGAAATCGCGATGTGGTACTTGGTTATGATAATTTGACGGATTATTATGAACAGGATACAGGATTTGGTGCATATATCGGCAGAAATGCTAATCGTATTGCAGGAGCAGAAGTAACAATAGAAGGTACAAAATACCTGTTAGATAAAAATGATAATCAAAATAACCTTCACAGTGGTTTTAACAGATCGCACCATAAACTTTACAGCGTAAAAAATGGAAAGGATGATGTCTGTGAGTTTGTGCAAATGGAACGATACAGTCCCCATATGGAGCAGGGATTTCCGGGGAATTTAAAACAGACAATCAGATATAGCCTCACAGATAAAAATGAATTTATAATTGATTATGAAATGCTTAGTGATATGACTACTGTTGTTAACCCTACAAACCATAGTTATTTTAATTTGGATGGGCACAATTCAGGTACAATTCTTAAACATTATATGGAAATATATTCGGGACAGATACTTGAGATAGGTAACGATATGATTCCGACAGGCAGGATTATTGATATTTCTGATACACCATTTGATTTCCGTAAAAGAAAGCAGATAGGAAAAGATATAGATGCAGACAATCCACAGATGAAAATTGCTGGAGGTTATGATCATAATTATATATTTCAAAATGACAGAAAGTTGAGGAAAGTTGCAAAATTGTACGGGGCAGATAGTGGAATTGGAATGGATGTTTATTCTGATTTATGTGGATTGCAGTTTTATACAGGAAATTTTTTAAATGGTCAGATAGGAAAAGACGGTGCAGTTTATAAGAAACGAAGCGGTGTATGTTTTGAAACTCAATTCTATCCTAATTCATGTAATACTTCGGAATTTCCAAGTTGTATATTGCCAGCATATAAAGTATTTAAGTCCAGAACGATATATCATTTTTTTACAGAATATATATAGAAATGGCAGATGGAGGTACGCAGATGATTAAATATCTTACAATGACGATTGGAAAACAAAAAAATATGGCATTAATTGCCCATGACGGAAAAAAACAGGATATGTTAAAATGGTGTATGGAAAATAAAGAAATTTTACAGCAACATAATCTGTCCGGAACCGGAACGACTGCGAGGATGATAGCAGATTATGTAGGATTAAAGATAAAAGTGGTACATGGAACGGACGGATGAAACCCACAGTATTACCATGCCGGAGATTATTGAAGCACTCGTAGCATATGATATAAGTACGGAACGCAAAAGCTTGTATATTTCTTTGATTTTGAAATTATTTGGAACAATGGATTCACACAACTATTACAGGGCATCGGATGTTTATGGATTCCAGTGGGTGAGAAGCTGAGTGTTTTGTTTTTTTGGGTGAAACTGTTTTGATTGTTTTGACCATATGCAATAATTTACCCTTGACGGATCAGAATGACAAGAGTATAATACATTTTGACAATGAAAGTTGTCAAATAGACAAGCAAAATTGTCAGACGGAGGTGCTATATGATACTGCGAAATCGTTTAAAGGAACGCAGGGCTGCACTGAATGTTAATCAGCAGGAAATGGGACGCTTATGCGGTGTATCAAGGCAGACGATCAGTTTGATTGAACGTGGCGATTATTCGCCGTCCGTTACCCTTGCCTTAACGATTGCAAAAGTGTGCGGCGTCGCGGTGGAAGAAGTTTTTTATTTACAGGAGGAAGAAGATAATGGATAAAAATGAAATTAAGAGGGCAAATCGGAAAGCCCTGCCCCAATTTATGCTTATTATGGTAATCTGCTTCATTATCGGCGGAACAATAGGCTTTTGCTCGGCAAAATACGGGCTGAACACGCTGGCGGGCGGAATGAAAACCGCAGGAATGTTTTTTGGGACATATATCGCTCCGTGGCTGATGTTAGCGGCAGCGGTAATTGTGCCGGTGGTCTGCGTTCCTATTTATCAAAGCGCAACAAAACTACTTGCATCTTGGGACGGCGAAAATGAGGAAATGTCCGATACGATTGACGAAAAACTATCCATCGTGCTTTGGGTAACAAGCGCAGCCTTTATCCTCTCTTACTTCCTTATTGCGGCATCTTATGCCAACGGATTTGAAACTTTTAAAACTGAAACCAGTGGCGCTCTGTTTCTTGCGGGCATTATCGGTTTCTTGACCATTATGATCGAAGCGGTTATATTCCAGCAGAAATGCGTTGATACCACCAAAAAGATGAATCCCGAAAAAACGGCTTCCGTCTATGATACGAAGTTTCAAAAGAAATGGATGGAGAGCTGCGATGAAGCCGAAAAAATTATGATTGGCAAGTGTGCGTTTAAAGCTTACGCCGCCACAAACACAGTTTGTTCGATTCTGTCCATTGTGCTTGCCATCTGTGCGCTTGTTTTTGGCATAGGATTCTTACCATCTCTTGTAGTGTGCCTGATTTGGATTGTAAATCAGTCTGTATATTGCAAGGAAGCGTTAAAGTATTCAAAGGCAGGAAATAAGATTTCATGATGGAAACGCAGGAGGACAGGCAATGGGAAGTTATTTGGTGATTATAGCTGTGCTGATTATCTTTTTCTGCATCAGGAGAAGAAGACGAACAGCAGCGGTTGCGTGGCAGATACTAAATCAAAGAAAACAAAACAAGGAGAATGTTGTTATGAAAGAACTTGCAAAACAATTTATTGGGGAAGAATGCATCATTTATACAATTGCTTCAAATGACGGCAGCATACAGGGCGTCATTAAGGAAATTGATGATGGGGGCATGGTCATTGAGAGAAGTTACGGCGGACGGGAAATCGTCAATCTCGACTTTGTCACCCGTATCCGACAGTATCCGAGAAAGAAAAACGGAAAGAAAAAGGATATTGTGTGGGACTAAATCGATGTGATGGCAGTCAGCATGGGCGGGGACGATATTTGTGCTTTACTTTTACAGCGCAAATCATGTACCGTATACTTATATTGATGTTATATTTTTGGAACCACTATACTCGTTTATTGGTATCGTGATTTCTGTTAACACACGAAAGAGTCGAAAAATACATTGAAAAACAAGCATTTTGGGGAAGGATACGAATCGTATCACGTATGTGAAAGAGCGTTTCTTTCATAGTTTTATGCTTTTTGGCAATGAAAGTGGAACAAACAAAGCAGAGTGCAATAATTTGATAATAGTGTGGGTATACATATGAAATTATTTATGAATAAGAATGAGAAATATGAAGAGCCTGAGGTTCACATGTTTTTTCATAAACAAACGAAAGAAGTGGAGCAGGTTGAGAAGTTTGTAAGATTTCTTTCTATTACCATTCCGGCTAAATATGAGGATGAGATCTACAAATTATATCCAACAGATATATATTATATTGAGACAATTGACAGGCGTACATATCTGTATACAGCCAGTCGGGTTTATGAAAGTAGTGAGAATCTGCTCTCGTTAGAGAAACTCTTAGAGGCAGCTGGGTTAATCAGCTTCCTGTCTATGTTTTGGCTGGAATGTGTGGTGTTGTTTTAATCCTGTGCTGCTATTTGGATATTAGTAGAGTTAAGGCTGATATTGATGAAATTAATGGATTGTGTGAAAAAAGAGTGTAATTTCGTTGAAGTAGCTTTTAAAGATTGGAGAAGAATATGATTTTTCACTATGCTGGCAAATATAATGGAGATGAGAGTAGTCTTCCATACAAGGAACATCATCCTAATGCAACCCCGTTTAAAGAACCAGAGGATACGAAGAAATTATCATTAATTGCAAATGGGGGATGTATTTTGATAATGGGTATATTAGCAATTCCATTTTTAATACTGGGAATAGAATATATTCCTGATAATGCAATATGGATGATGATAGGTGGAATTTGTGGCGGATTATCTCTGTTGCCACATGAATTGCTGCATGCAATATGTTATAAAAAAGATGTATATATGTATAATGATTTGGCACATGGGTTGATGTTTGTGGTAGGAACAGAGGATATGAGTAAAGGGCGTTTTATTTTTATGTGCTTGTGCCCTAATCTTATACTTGGCATAATTCCCTATATTTTATTTTTGATATTTCCGAAATTTGTTGGATTGGGTTTATTTGGAATTATTTGTATTGGAATGGGGTTTGGGGATTACTTAAATATTTACAATGCAATAAAGCAAATGCCGAAAAATTCCAAAACATATTTATGTGGAATGCACTCATATTGGTACTTGTAGAAATGCCAAAATTTGGTTCTATGTCAAGATTTAGTACAAGTTAAAATGAGAAATTTTTCCCCATTTTAACCCGCCAGAAGCTCAGCCTCAGTGTGTGTTCTTTCATATACTCGTTCGAATTCATTTGGTGACATATAGTTACAATGGCTATGAATTCGTTTCGTATTGTAGAAAGCTTCCAGATATTCGAAAATCAAACGGTATGCCTGCTTGTAATCGCGAATTTTAAAGCGGTTGAGCCATTCACGTTTGATAATTGAATGGAAGGATTCAATGCATGCATTATCCCACGGAAACGCTTTCTTTGAGTAACTACGCTGCATATTTTCTGTTGCTTTTTTATATTCCGTTGCAACATACTGACTGCCATTTAGTGGTGATTGTCCATGGCTTGCTCCACTGGGCACGGATTCCCATTTGGCGCATATATATACCAACGGTTCTTTCCGAAATGACTTCACCTGTTTTACGCAATTCTACAGTGATTTTTGGAGCACCGTAGTTCTGCTTGGAATCATCATAAATATCCTGTATTATTGCAGTTATATCGGTATTGGTAATATTAGCAGGAACTTATATGACGTCAAGTGGAATCAAAAACTGTAAATGAAAAAGTTTAGAAAAAGAGGATATGATGATTGGTTGATGTAAGTATAACTATAAACATTTATGCGGAGGTAAATTTGTGAAAATTATTTCGTTAGTGGAAAACACCACAAAATCTGAACTTAAGGCAAAGCATGGGCTTTCGCTTTAGAAACAAAAAAACATAAGATTTTGTTTGATTTAGGCCCGGATAAAACATTATTTGAAAATGCAGTTAAAAGAAATATAGATATTTCAAAGGTAGATACGGTTATTATATCTCACGGTCATATAGACCACGGAGGAGCATTAAAAAGTTTTTTGGAAGTTAATTCTTCGGCAAAAATATATGTACAAAGAACTGCTTTTGAACCGCATTACAGTAAAACCTTATTCATTAAAATACCCATTGGAATAGATGCTGCAATTAAGGGAAATAAGCAGATAGTACTGTTGGACGGTGATTACAAAATTGACGATGAATTATTACTGTTTACAGTTGATAAAACAAACAGATTTTATTCGTCTGTTAATGATGCTCTTTATGACGATAAAGGAAAAGACCAATTCAGACATGAGCAGAATTTGGTTATTTTTGAAAATCAAACAGCGCTTATTATGGGGTGTGGACATGCCGGTGTTATCAATATCATGGAAGAAGCAAAAAAATATAGCCCCGATTTGTGTGTGGGAGGTTATCATTTATTCAATCCTCTTACAAAGAAAACGGTATCGACGGAATTGTTAAAAGACATCGCAACGGAGCTTCAAAAATATAAAGATACTGAGTTTTATACCTGTCATTGTACAGGGAAAAAGGCATTTGATTATTTATCACATCAAATGAGTAATATGCACTACATATCCTGTGGTGAAAGTGTTGAAATTTAATATTTTAGAAAATTTAAATTTACACTTAGTCAGCTTGTTGATTTTTATACAATAAATGGGCAATTTCAATTGGGATAGCCCAATTTCTGAATGGATAGAAATGCAAATTGGAACATATCCCGGTAATTAATTAAATACATTAACTCTACGGAGCGTAGAAACTGCAAAAATCCACCATATTCTACGTTGCGTGGGTGTGATTGGAAATAGGATTGAAGGATAATTAAGCCAGAAAGGAGGAAAGCAAATGGATCAAATAAAAATTGGAAGATTTATAGCTGATGAGAGAAAGAGAAAAGGGTATACTCAAAAACAGCTTTCTGAAAAATTAGAAATCAGCGATAAAACAATTTCAAAATGGGAACGAGGAGTTTCCCATAGTTAAAGATACCACACCAAATATGATGAACCCACGCTTATAC
>OCGZ01000565.1_pt1 | contig 21862 bp, 19 predicted proteins | sample 1538711 | NCBI WGS metagenome assembly OCGZ01 (sample SAMN04571720, study PRJEB22368) | human gut metagenome | biome: human gut; material: stool | host: Homo sapiens | place: Luxembourg | collected 2012-08-17
ATGTTGGCTCAGGCTAACCAGTCTAACCAGGGCGTACTGTCTCTGTTACAGTAAGCTTAAGCTGAGATCAGGTTGTTTCCAAAGAGGAACGAACCATATCTGTAAGAGTTATGTAAGAACCAAAGGGCAGTCCATGACGGGCTGCCCTTTTTGGGTTCTTATAAGACCTTTTGATCATCCAAAGATTTCCTTTCCAATTCCTTCGAAAAATTATCATAGTAATCCATGGCTGCCTGTGTAGAAATAGAAAGCTCAGCATCATACTCAAAAAAGTTCATACCAATGTGCTCCTTTTACATAATTTTTTGTGCTTTTGAGAATTCATTTTCAAATTCCTTTGAAAATTTTTCGTAATAGTCAATGGCAGATTGTGTAGGGATTGATAGTAGAGTCTCTAACTTGTGGATTGCATCCTCTTTTGACAAGTTAAAGTCCTTACATGACCGAACAATTTCTTTTGCTCTGCCTTCCTCTACGCCATCCTTGTAAATAACTCTCTTTTCCGCCTCAGCATCATACTCAAAAAACACCATATCAATAACCTCCTTCTTATTCTCAAGCAAAAATTCTTTCAAAATATCCCTCCTGATACATACGTCCACGGCCTGAACGATGGCCTGCCGGTTTGGATACACCTTTGCCTGCTCACGGACTTCTGCGACAAACTGGGCGTACTCCTTTAAAATCTGGCAGGCATCCATCAGCTCGGAGTTGAACCCGAGATTGATATTGATTACCTGTACCTGTAATTCAAGCTGAGGAGTCTCTTCCTTATTCCGGTAGGCGCTGGACAGCTTCAGGGTGCTGTATTCCGGGAGAGGATCCGTCCCGTTATAAAACACTACGAAATGCGGAGTATCCAGCATCTGTAACTTGTTGGAATAAAGCAGGTCATCTGAGTTCATCTTTGAATATTCACTTGCCAGATACAGCAAAAAGCGATACGGCATATTGGGATTCAGGGTGGACTGGTGCTCAAAAAACCATAGATCAAAATCCACCACAAATGACAGGTCGTTCTGCAAGCTTAGGTAAACCGCATTTTCCAAAGTTGTAATATGCAGTAGCTCCGGATCTTCATAATGCGAGTGATTCAGCGCATTGTACAGCGAGAGCAGCTTCTCCTTGTCATGAAATATTTTCCGGAACACCAGATCCTTATAATTCCGCTTTCCGGAAGCCGGTATTGCCACAGCCACATTCCCCGGCGCAGCAGCTATCGCATTCCCATACGAAATTTCTTCCGCAACAAAATTTTTCCAGAATCTCGACACAGTATTCATCAAATACTCCTCCGAGAAATAGTTGCTGGTTATATTATTTTGTTTTAACTCCATAAATCTCCTTTCTGTTGCAAAATAAATGTAAAAATAAAACAAATATTTTCCATATAAAATAAATAATAAGGGAAACTTTGACCACTGACGGGTCTATAAGAATTTTTGAAAGAAGAAAAATTACTTCTAATACCACCATACCATAGGGATTCCTTATTGGCAAGTCTGAAAAATGTTACAAAAAGGCTACAAAAAATCCAGAAAAATGTTACAGAACGCTTCTAAAGTTTTACTTTCCCGGCATTTTGGGGTAAGATAAGCAGTATAGGTTCCTAAGGACACAGAAAGAGAGGATTACTATAATTATGAGATTTCAGGACATGCCTTACGAGAGAATAGATTTTGCCAAAGTGCAGGAAGAGATGGGAGAACTGATCCGGGAGCTGGATGCGGCGAAGAGCGGGGAGGAACAGTTCGAGGTGCATAAGAAATATTATGCGCTGACGGATCGTGTCATGACGCTGATGACCATTGCGAACATCCGCTTTGACATTGATACTTCCGACAAGTTTTATGAGGAAGAGCATAAATACTACGATGAGCAGGGGCCGGTATTCAGCAATCTGGTGCTGGCTTATCAGAAGAAATTATATGAATCCCCCTACAGAGCTTATCTGGAGGAGAAGATCGGTCCGGTAGCGTTCAAGAATATGGAGCTGGCACAGAAGTCCATGAGCGAAGCGTTGATCCCGCTGATGCAGGAGGAGAATTCCCTGACTATGGAGTATGATAAGCTCATCGCCGGTGCGAAGATCGACTTCGACGGCAGGGAACTGAATCTGTCCCTGTTACGACCCTATCTGGTGAATTCCGACCGCAATGTCCGCAGACAGGCATGGGAGAAGATGAGCGCGTTTTTCCTGGAAAATGAGGAACAGCTGGATACCATCTACGATAAACTGGTGAAAAACCGTACCGCGCAGGCTAGAACCATGGGATATGAAAATTATCTGGAACTGGGCTATTACCGCATGAACCGCAACTGCTACGGCAAGGACGAGGTAGAAGCTTTCCGCAGGCAGATCAAGGAGTATTTCGTACCCTTTGCAGAGAAGCTGCATGACCGCAGAAGACAACGTCTGGGTCTGGAGAAGCTCAGTTATATCGATGAGCAGGTATATTTTAAGGACGGCAACCCGGCACCCACCGGAACCCCGGAAGAGATCATGGCAGCAGGACAGAAGATGTCCCCGGAGACTGCGGAATTTTTTGATTTCATGATGGAGAACCAACTGTTTGACGTATTGGGCCGCAAGACCAAGAAAGCTGGCGGTTACATGACTTATCTGCCTCTGTACCATGCACCGTTTATCTTCGCTAACTTTAACGGTACCAGCGGAGATGTGGACGTCATTACGCATGAGTGTGGTCATGCGTTTCAGGGGTATCTCGCTGCACAGGATCCTATCAGAGAGCATGCGGATATCGGCATGGAGACTGCAGAGATCCATTCCATGTCCATGGAATTTTTCACGGAAAAGTGGATGAACCTGTTCTTCGGCGACAGAGCGCAGGATTACGTGGAAATGCATCTGGAGGATGCGGCTGCGTTTATTCCTTACGGCTGTATGGTGGATGAGTTCCAGCATATCGTCTATGAGCACCCGGAGCTGACCCCGGCCGAGAGAAAGCAGGCATGGAGCCGTCTGGAGCGGGAGTACAAGCCCCACCTGGATTACGAGGGAAATCCTTTCTTCGGACAGGGAGGCTTCTGGCAGAAGCAACTGCACATTTACGACTACCCTCTGTATTATATCGATTATTGTCTGGCACAGACCTGCGCACTACAGTACAAGGTGAAGATGGATGCCGATTTTACAGAGGCGTGGAAGAGCTATCTGAAGCTGTGCAGGCTGTCCGCCAGTGATTTTTACACTAATATGATCAAAGAAGTCGGACTGGACAGTCCTTTTGAGCCCGGATGTGTGAAAAATATCGTGGAAAAACTTGAAAAATATGTGAAATAGCTTTCTTTTTCCGCAGAAATACGGTAAAATAAGGAGTCATTGGGACTTAAGACACCAGGAAGGAGACATGTAAGCAATGTCTAAGAATGAAAAAGTTACAGAAAATAAAGAACAAACAGAACAGAAGGTCATGACCAAATATGACCGTAAGGTACAGAAGCGTAAAGAGGAGAAGGAAAAGGAGAAAAAGGAAGAGCGCATCAGCACGGCCATCGGCATCGTAGTGCTTGTGGCTCTGGTATGTCTGGTAGCATCTTTCCCCATTCGTACCTATCTGGCAACTCATGAGACCTATGTGGTGGTCAATGGAGAAGCTGTAAACAAGGTAGAGTTCGATTACCAATACAACCTGACCAAGAACAATTATATCACCCAGTACGGCAGCTATCTGACATACTTCGGACTGGATACCAGCAAGGATCTGTCCACACAGATGTATTCCGATACTCTGACCTGGCAGGACTATTTTGAGCAGAATGCAGTAGAGAGCCTGAAGCAGAATAAGGCGCTGATGGCAGAAGCCAAAGCAGCCGGCTTCACCTACGATACCACGGATGAGTACAATACTTTCAAGGAGACCATCAAAACCTCCGCTGCATCCGCAGGCATCTCCGAGAAGGAATATGTACGTTCCATCTACGGAAGCTATGCAACCATGGGCCGTATCGAAGAATATGTGAAGAACGACATGGTAATGAACGCTTATTATCAGAAGCTGCAGGAGGACAATGCTCCCAGTGATGATGAGATCCAGAGCTATTATGAGGAAAATAAGGCAACCTACGATTCCGTAGACTATCGCCTGACCACGATTGAAGCTGATCTGCCCACTGAGCCTACCGAACTGGCAGATCCCGTAGAGGAGACTGCTGCCGATACCACAGGTACCACCGATGGAACCGCAGCTACTGACAGCACACAGGATACCGCTTACCAGCCTTCCGATGCTGAGATCGCCAAGGCCATGGAAGATGCCAAGGTACTGGCTGACGATGCGGAGCAGACCGTGGCAAAAGACGGCGAAGCACACGAGAATGAGAAGAAGTCTTCCGTGAACTACCTGATCTCCGACTGGCTGTTTGATGATGCCAGAAAGGCAGGAGACACCACCGTCATTACTAACGACAACAGCCATTGCTACTATGCCGTGGCATTTGAGAAGAGATATCTGGATGAGACTCCTTCCGCAGATGTACGTGTGATCATTCCCACCGAGGATAAGACCGGTGAAGAGATCCTGGAGGAGTGGAAGAACGGTGCAGCTACCGAGGACAGCTTCGCAGAATTGTGCAAGAAGTATACACAGGATACTTCCGCAGTAGAGAACGGCGGTCTGTTCGAGCAGGTGACCAAGACAGGTATGACAGAGGAGCTGAGCAACTGGATCTTCGACACCAGCCGTCAGGCAGGAGATACCGTAGCCATCACTGTCAGTGACACCACCTATGTACTTTACTACATCGGACAGGATCAGCCCGAGTGGAAGATCAACATCAAGAATACGCTGGTATCCGATACAATGAGTCAGCATATGCAGGATATTACTGCAGATGTAACAGTAGAGGATCCCAAGGGTAAGCTGAATTACCTGAAGGTGCAGGCAGAGGAATCCGCAGCCGATGAGACTGCGGCAGCAGAGACCCAGGAGATCACTGAGGAGCAGACCGCTGCTACCGAAGAGACCACAACACAGGCACAGTAACGCTTGCTCAGGAACAGAACATAGACAACAGACAAGTACCTGTTTCACTGCGCAAGCAGAAGAGACAGGTACTGTTAAGTTATAGGAGAGAAGAAATGCAGGAAAAGATCCTGGTATTAGATATTGATGGAACTTTGACCAATTCAAAAAAAGAGATTACAGAAGCAACCAAAAGAGGAATCTGGAATATTTTGCAGCATGGACATAAGGTCATTCTGGCTTCCGGCCGTCCGACTCCCGGCATGAGAGGCTGTGAGGAAGAACTGGAATTGAAAAAATACGGTGGCTACCTCCTGTCATTTAACGGAGCACGTATTGTGGATTGCAAGACCGGCGAGGTAGTGTACCAGAGAACACTGCCCCTGTCTATCGTGCCCGGATTGTATGAATTCGCCAAGGCAAACGGCTGCGGACTGATCACTTATCAGGGAGAAGGAGTCATCTCCGCATTTGAGCCGGATAAATATGTGCAGTTAGAAGCGAGGATTAACGGAATCCCCATTAAAGTGGTGGATGATTTTGTATCCTACGTAGATTTTGATATCAATAAGTGCCTGATGACGGCACCGGAAGAGATCGCCCCTGCTCTTGAGAAACAGCTGCAGGAAAAATACAGCGATGTGGCAAGCATCTACCGTTCCGAACCCTATTTCATCGAGATCATGCCGAAAGATGTGAACAAAGCCACCTCTTTGGATCATATGCTGGAAGGCATGGGACTGACCAGAGAGAATGCGATCTGCTGCGGGGACGGTTACAATGACATCTCCATGATCGAATATGCGGGAACCGGCGTAGCAATGGGGAATGCCCAGCCGGCGGTCAAGGATGCGGCGGACTATATCACCGGCACCAACGATGAAGACGGACTGGTGGAAGTCATCGATAAGTTCATCATGAAACCGGAGCAGGCATAGCCTTTCTTAGAAACAAACAATAGACACAAAGCAGTAGCAAGCGAAAACTCACAGAGCAATGAGCGTGTGTGATTTTTGCAAAAGAGGATATATATGATTCAGATACAAATACCTGAAAAAGCGAAATATATCATAGAAACCATACAGAATGCCGGATTCGAAGCCTATGTGGTAGGCGGCTGCGTGCGGGATTCCATTCTGGGCAGATGCCCGGAGGACTGGGACATTACCACCTCGGCGAGACCGGAGCAGGTAAAGCAGCTGTTTCGTCGCACCATCGACACCGGAATCCAGCATGGCACCGTAACCGTCATGCTGGACAAGGAAGGCTTTGAGGTTACGACCTACCGTGTGGATGGAAAATACGAAGACAGCCGACATCCCAAAGAAGTGACGTTTACTCCGAACCTGGAGGAGGACCTGAAACGCCGGGATTTTACCATCAATGCCATGGCTTATAATGAAACGGAAGGCCTGATCGACATTTTCGGCGGATTAAAAGACATCGAGGCGAAGCTGATCCGATGCGTAGGCAACCCGGAGGAACGATTCGGAGAAGATGCCCTGCGCATCATGCGGGCGATCCGATTTTCCGCACAGCTGGGCTACGAGATCCACGAAGACACCGAGGCGGCAATCCGGAAGCTGGCACCGACTTTGCAGAAGATCAGTGCGGAGCGGATTCAGGTGGAACTGACTAAACTGTTGGTGTCCCCTCATCCCGACACCCTCAGAGAAGCTTATGACATGGGTGTCACCAAGGTGATCCTACCGGAATTCGATGCCATGATGGAGACACCGCAGAAGCACAAGCATCATAAATACAATGTGGGTGAGCATACCTTACATGCCCTCATAGAGATCGCACCTGAGAAGAATCTGCGTTATGCCATGCTGCTCCATGACATCGGCAAGCCGGCCACACTTACTGTGGATGAAGACGGAATCACTCATTTCTACGGACATCCGGCGGTGGGAGAAGAGATGGCGCGGAAGATTCTGCGGAGACTGCGATTTGATAATGATACCGTTGCGGTGGTCACCCGTCTGGTGAGATACCATGATTATGGCAATGCTGTGATACCGGATCTGCGGATTGTCCGCCGGGCGGTGAATAAGATCGGGGAAGATATTTTCCCGTTGCTGTTCCCGGTGAAACGGGCAGATATTCTGGCACAGAGCGATTACCTGAGAACAGAAAAACTGGAGAATCTCGAACTCTGGAAGAAACTGTATCAGGAAATGCTGGAAAAGAAGCAGTGCGTCTCCCTGAAAACACTGGCGGTCACCGGCAGGGATCTGATCGACACCGGTATGAAACCGGGCAGAGAGCTGGGAGAGATGCTGCAACAGCTGCTGGAACTGGTATTGGAACATCCCGAGCAGAATACCAGAGAACAGCTGCTGGAAAAGGTAAAGGAACTGTCGGCAGACAAAGATTGAGCATACTTTACAGGCTTTCCTCATAAGATAGCGTAGGAACCGGAAAACGGTTAAGGACGTATCTTAGGAGGGATTGTAAGTGAATGACAGAGCAGTGGCACTGCTGGAGCAGTATGAGATAGAAGTATTGCGTACCCGAAAAGGAAGGGGAGCGATTCTGTGCGATACACAGCAGGGCTGCCTGATCTTCAAGGAATATACAGGACGCGAGGAACAGCTGCGTCTGCAGGAGCAGGTCCTGAAGCACCTGGAGGAACGGGGAACCGTTCCTGCGGAGCGATTGCTTGCCACAAAGGAAGGCGCGTTATCGGTGACAGACCGGGACGGTGTCAGATATATTCTGAAGACCTGGTGGGAAGGCCGAGAATGTAATATCCGTGACAGGGAAGAATGTATGGAAGCCATGCGGCTTCTGGCGAGACTGCACGGTGATCTGGAATTTACACCGGTATTTCCGGAGACGGAGGAGACTTCGGCACCGGTCATAGAGAGATATCTCCCCAGCCGGGACTATGAGAAGCATAACCGGGAGCTCAAGAGAGCCCGCAGGTTCTTGAAACAGCGCAGCCAGAAGACCTGGTTCGAGATCCGGTTGTCTGCAGTGATTGATCCTTTTTTAGAGGAAGCAAGACAACTGTGTGAAGAATGGAAAGAGATCGAGCTGGCTGCCTCCGACAGCGGAGATAAAGCACCGCTGTGTTTCTGCCACGGAGATTACCAATATCATAATATTCTGCGGCAGGACCGTGGATTTTTCCTGGTGAATTTCGAAAAATGTCAGGCAGACGGGCCGGTGAGAGACCTGTATCTGCTGTTGCGAAAGCTTTTGGAAAAAAGTGAATGGGATGCCGAATGGGGCAGAGTGCTTCTGGCGGCTTACGAAAGTGTACGGCCGTTAAAGCCCTATGAGAGACAGGATCTGTTCTACCGCCTGTCCTATCCTGAAAAATTGTGGAAGATCGTAAACTTTTATTATAATTCCGGCAAGGCCTGGATCCCGGAGAAGAATCAGGAGAAACTGGACCGCCTGTTGGAACAGGAAGCGGCCAGAAAGAAATTCCTGAAACTGCTGCAAAGATAAAAGCCGGGCAATGAACGGCAGACAACGGAAGAGACGTTGCGGCAGGATCGCAGCGTCAGGAGACAAAGGAGAAGCAAAAACGTTGAAAAGATTCGAAGACAAAAAGTATTCGAAAACGAAACAGACAGTGGTAATCCTTTTGCTTGTGACAGCAATGTCATTTGCTGGATGCGGGCAGACAGCATCCTCCGGGACGGCGGCAACACCTGCGCCAACGGCACAGGCAGAGCGGATAGATACCGGCTTTGTTGTCACCAATCCGGACAGCTATGATTCCGCAGATACGGCGGTACTGGTGGATATCAATAATGTTGACAACACTGTCACACTGTTAAATCTGGATTTAGGCAAACGTTACACGCTGTCCATGGACGGAACAACGCGGTTCGCAGATAAATATGGAAAGGCAATTTCCCTGAGTCAGCTGCAGGAGGGGGACATCGTGGATGTGACTTTTTTGAAAAGTCAGAAGCATCTGACCTCCATGCAGCTGGCGCAGACAGCATGGCAGTATGAAGATGTGGAGCACTACGAGATGAATACCGTACGGAATGAGGTGGCCATCGGGGAAGAGGTGTTCCAGCTGTCTAAGGATACCCAGTATTTTTCCCAGGGACACAGCATTGAAAAAATGGATCTGAATCCGGCGGATATCCTGACATTTCACGGCATTGACAGCACAGTGCTCAGCGTAACGGTGGAAAAAGGCCATGGATACCTCAGACTGGTCAATGATGAGAACTTTGTGGGCGGCTGGCTGGAAATCGGCCAGACACAGATCGTACGGATCACAGAGGACATGCTGGTGACTGTGCCGGAGGGAAGCTATCAGGTAGATATCAGCTATAATGGAGGTGGCGGCACGAAAAATGTCGTGATCAACCGCAACGAGGAAACAACACTGGATATCGGTGATCTGGAAGTGGCAGAGGCACAGTACGGTATGGTGCTGTTTTCCCTGAATCCTTCCGATGCAGAATTGTATATCGATGGAAGTCAGGTGGATGCTTCCCAGCCGGTCACGCTGGAATACGGTATTCATCAGATCATAGCGAAGGCGGACGGCTATAAGTCGCTTACACAGTATCTCAGGGTGGGGCAGGAATCCGCGGGAGTGGATGTCCAGCTGGATAAGGCGGACTCCGACAGTGAAGACAGTACGGAAAGCAGCAGTTCTTCCAGCTCTTCCGCAACGGAATCTACCTCCACCGCAGATACGACTACGACCTATTACCGCGTGCATATTGATGCTCCGGAAAATGTGGAGGTATATCTGGACGGCAACTATGTGGGAATTTCCCCCTGCAGTTTTAAGAAGACCCCAGGAAGTCATGTGATCACCCTGCGAAAATCCGGTTATGAAACCAGAAGTTATACGGTACAGGTGGATGAAGAAGAAAAGGATGTATCCTACTCATTTGTAGACCTGACGGCCAGCTCTTCATCGACAGAATGATCCTTTCCGGGAGGGGAAGAAATGCCGTAAATATGCGGAAAAACCTTGACAAAAGGGATAAAAACAGATATATATATGTATAGACGTTTCAAAAGAACTATTTTCGAGCGTAAAATTAATAACGAAAACTCATTACAGGAGGAGTTCAATATGAACAAAACAGAATTAGTTGCAGCTATGGCTGATCAGGCAGGTCTTTCCAAGAAGGACGCAGAGAAGGCATTAAAGGCATTCACCGATGTTGTTGCTGAAGAGTTAAAGAAGGATGGTAAGGTTCAGTTAGTTGGCTTCGGTACTTTCGAAGTATCCAGCAGAGCAGCTAGAGAGGGTAGAAATCCTCAGAGCGGCGCACCTATGAAGATCGCTGCTTCCAAGGCTCCTAAGTTCAAGGCTGGTAAGGCATTAAAGGATATGCTGAACGCATAATAGAAGCTGAATTTTCAGAGACTCGATAGGACAACCTTTCGGGTCTCTTTTGTTTTTCAGAAACGGATGATCGTGAGGTTAAAAGCATGAGATTAGACAAATATTTGAAGGTATCCCGACTGATCAAGCGCCGTACTGTGGCTAATGAAGCCTGCGACAGCGGCAGAGTGCTGATCAATGATAAGCCGGCAAAGGCATCCGCCAATGTCAAAGAGGGAGATATCATTTCCATCTCTTTCGGCAACAAGGAAGTAAAAGTCGAGGTCCTGGATGTACAGGAGACCGTGAAAAAAGAAGAAGCCAAAGAACTTTTCCGTTATATATAATATCAGGTTCTCTATGTATAAATTTCCACATTTTCCCATACAATACATTGTAAGTCCGGTTCCGGAAGGAGCGGAGGATGGGAGGCTATGGAGAGAATGGAAGATTTAAACGCGACAGGACGTATGCATAAAGTGACCATGACCAACAGACGGACATGTACCGTGAATGGGGTAAATGACGTCCTTTCCTTTGATCTGCGGGAGATCCTGCTGGAGACGGAACAGGGGATGCTGATGATCCGTGGCAACGAGCTCCATGTGAACCGCCTGACATTAGACAAGGGGGAAGTGGATATTGACGGCCGGATCGACAGCCTTGTATATTCGGATACCGCAGCATCCGGAGAAAAACAGGAATCCTTCCTGGGCAGGCTGTTCCGCTGATGGATGAAAATGTTTTTCTGCTGCATTCCTTTCTGCTGGGTGTGGGGATCACTTTTCTGTATGATATTCTGCGGATCCTGCGAAGAGTGTTCGCTCACAGTACCAGCATGGTATCTCTGGAAGATCTGGCATTCTGGATCTACTGTGCGGGAAAGGTCTTTCTGCTGATGTTTCATGAAAGTAACGGGAACCTGCGATGGTTTGCCGTGCTGGGGGCATTGGCGGGAATGTACCTGTATCACAGGACAATCAGTCCCTTTTTTGTAAAGTATGTGGCACTGGGCCTGAATACTCTTCTGCACCCAATCCGGAAAGCCTTGCGGATAACGGGAAATTGGCTGAAAAAGCAGTTGACTATACTTAGGAAAATGCTTAAAATATTCATTAAAAGGAGATGCGCGTATGGCAAGAAGAAAAGCAGCCTACCGCAAGAGACACCAGAACCGGTTCAGTATGTTCCTGGTGACCCTGGTCGTGTTGATGATCATGGTGGTCGTTGCGGTGCGGAGCGTGGAATTACAACAGAAGATTGCGGGCTATGATACCCAGATTGCAAGCCTTGGCGCGCAGATCGAAGCAGAGCAGACCAGAGCGGAACAGATCGAGGAATTCGGTAAGTACACTCAGACGAAAGCTTATGTGGAAGAGGTGGCGAAGGATAAGCTGGGACTGGTATACGAAGGTGAGATCCTTTTTCAGGAAGACGATTAAGCAGGGAAACTGTTTCTCAACAGTGAACCTGCTTTTTTTGTCGCAAAAAATGAAGTCTCTCCCTCCCTCGATTTGACAAAAGGAAGAGGAAAACTGCCCTATAATCGTGAAAACAGAAAGGGGAGGATGCCATGATCATAGGGAAAAAGGAGCAGGAACGGCTGGAGAGAGAACAGTGTGCACAGATCTCACTGCTGTGCAGACAGAAACTGATGGGATATGCGGAGAGTTTTGAGGAACTGGGGAAGAGCTTTCGGCAGGAGATACAGATTACAGGAGAGGACAGGCAGAATATTCTGGAAAAATGTATGCTGTGGCAGAGCAGACAGATCATGGGAGACCATCTGCAGGAAGTGGCCCGGATCATGGAACGGGTGGCAGGAGAGGAACTGGGGTATTGTCCGCTGGAAGAGAAAAAGAGGAAAAGTCTGGTACAGGCGCTCAAGAGTGAAGGGATCATCGCCAGAGACCTCTGCTATGTGGAGAAGGACGGCAGCAGCTCCGGGACAGAAGCAGGGATCAGTATGACACTGTCCACCGAAAAAAGGCACTATAAGGCGGCACAGGTGGCGGACATGCTGACGGTATTATTGGGAAAAAAGCTGCAGGTCTCTTCAGGAAGCCCTTATCTCGTGGAGCAGGAGCCGCATTGTTTTCTGTTCACAGAGGAACCGAAATACATAGCACTGACGGGGGTGAGCCGGGCGGTAAAAGAAGGGGAGAAAGTCTCGGGGGATCAGTATGCCACCATGGAATCGGAAAAAGGGAAGCTGATCCTGCTGTTGTCTGATGGGACAGGCTCCGGGGAGGATGCTAGCCGGGGCAGCGGCAGAGTCATGGATCTCATGGAAAAAATGCTGGAGGCGGGCTTCGGGACCGAGGCATCTGTGAATCTCCTGAATTCCGCGTTGTATGCGCAAAATGAAGAGGACGATCATCCTACGATAGACCTTTGCAGCCTGGATCTGTATACCGGCGAATGTGAGATCTGCAAGGTGGGCGGTGTTGCCACGTTCTGGAAGACCTCCGGAAGGGTTCTCTGTGTCGGCGGCGAAAGCCTGCCGTTAGGTATTTTTCAAAAAGTGCAGATAGAACGACAGATGTGTCAGATCCGGCCGGGAGATCTGCTGGTCATGATGACGGACGGGGTTCTGGATATGATGGAAGACGGGGAAGAGCGCATGGCACAGGTGCTGGAAGGGTTGCAGGAACAGAACCCGCAGGAGATCGCAGAGAAAATATTGTCCTATGCCATCTGTGCCTCAGAAGGACGGATTCGGGACGATATGACGGTATTTGTGCTCTGCCTGTGGGAAAACACGTGATGCCGCCTTGATTTTTCCCCATAATTAGGATAGAGTTAAAACATGAATACATGGATGGATACGCGAGAAAAAGTATTTGCATATATCAGAGAGCATCACATGCTGCAGGCCGGCGACCGTGTGGTAGCCGGTGTTTCTGGAGGGGCAGACTCGGTTTGCCTCTTATTTTTGTTGCTGGAATGGCAGAAGGAAGTACCTACAGACATTGCCGTAGTGCATGTGGATCACGGCATTCGCACGGAGGCCGGAGAAGATGCCCGGTATGTGGAGCAGCTCTGCGAGGAGAGAGGAATCCCTTTTTTCCTGACCAGGGCAGAGGTAAGGAACAGAGCCCGCATGGAGAAAATCTCTGAGGAAGAAGCCGGGCGCAGAACGAGATATGAGGCATTTGAAAAGGCGGCAAAGGAGTGGGGAGCCACGAAGATCGCAGTGGCCCACAACAGCAATGACCGCAGCGAGACCCAGCTGTTCCATTTGTTCCGGGGCAGTGGAATCCGGGGACTGGCCAGCATTTTGCCTGTGAGAGATCGGATTATACGACCGCTCCTATGTCTGGAACGGTGGGAGATCGAGAAGTTTTTACAACAGCGAGGAATTGTCTATTGCAAGGATGCCACCAATGAGGAGGATGACTACACCAGAAATCGTATTCGGCATCATATTTTGCCTTATGCGGAGCAGAATATTGTAAAGGGCTGTGTAGCGCATATGAATCAGACGGCGGAGCTGCTGGCGGAGACGGAGGACTATCTGGAACTGCAGACAAAAGAAGCAGCTGGCCGATGTATCCGGGCAACGGACGGTGACGGAGAGTCCGCAGAGACGGGGGACAGCCGGAACGCGGTGATCTGTATTGCTGTGGAGTCTTTTCTGTCGTTGCATCCTGTGATCCGTAAGCGCCTCTTGTATGAAGAAGTGAAGCAATTGTCTCCCGGGCAGAAAGACATCACTTACCAGCATATTCAGGAGCTGCTGACCTTGTTTACCAGGGAAGGCAACCGGCAGATCTGTCTTCCGTTCGGCATCCGGGGTAGACGGCAATATGAGGAAGTCCTGCTGACAGTAGAGAGGACAGACAGGGAGCTTTTGGAGAAGACGGAAGTGGCTGAGAAATATCAACCAACTCTGCAGCTTTCTCCCGGACAGACAGGGACAGTGGAATGTGAAGTGGGAACGGTGGAATACTGTGTGTGTGACCTGGCCGCTGCCCATGAAAAAAACCAAGAAGTTCCCACAAATCAGTATACGAAATGGTTTGATTATGATAAAATAAAAAAATGTCCGGTGATACGGACAAGAAAGCCGGGTGATTATCTGACCATTGCTGACGGCAGAGGCGGGATGATCCATAAATCGCTGAAAAGTTATCTGGTCGATCAAAAGATCCCACAGGCGGAACGCGATAGACTGCCAATCCTGGCAGAGGGAGAGCATGTACTGTGGGTCGTGGGATACCGTATCAGCGAATATTATAAAGTAACGGAGAATACAAAACGTATTTTAAAGGTACAATTAATAAGAAAGGAGTTCGCTTAAAAGCGAAAGGACAAAAGAAAATGGCAGAGCATATCAGAGTACTGTTGACAGAAGAGGAAGTAGATAAGAGAATCCAGGAGATCGGTGAGCAGATCAGCAAGGATTATGCGGGTAAGCAGGTACACCTTGTATGTGTACTGAAGGGTGGCAGCTTTTTCATGTGTGAACTGGCAAAGCGTATCACTGTTCCCGTATCTCTGGACTTTATGTCCGTATCCAGCTATGGCAGCGATACCAAGTCCAGCGGTGTAGTCAAGATCGTGAAGGATCTGGACGAATCTCTGAAAGATAAGGAAGTTATTGTAGTAGAGGATATCGTGGACAGCGGAAGAACCCTGAGCTATCTGCTGGAGATGCTGAAGGACAGAGGTCCGGCTTCTTTACGTCTGTGCACCCTGTTGGACAAACCCGAGAGAAGAGTGATCGATGTCCATGTGGATTATACCGGATTTAATATTCCCGATGAGTTTGTAGTGGGCTATGGTCTGGATTATGATCAGAGATATCGTAATCTGCCTTACATCGGTGTGGTAGAATTCGATTAAGCGATACAAAGATGTAGGAGGCCCGTGAAGTTGAAACAAAACGGCAAAACAATCAATTCATATTTTATATTTATCATACTTCTGCTTCTGGTGATCTTCGGCCTCAACCTGTTGAACAACCGTACAGATGAATACACCAAGGCAGAGTTCATTGCGGATCTGGATGCCGGCAATGTATCGGAAGTCGTGGTGCAGCCCAACGGAGAAGCACCTACCGGATATCTGGAGATCCAGATGAAGAACGGTGTATCTCATAAGCTGTACGCAACGGACATTACAGAACTGGAGACCCTGGTACGTGAGTATGGGTTTGATCCGGTGGTCAATGACATTGAAAGGGAGAACTGGTTCCTGACCTATATGCTGCCGATGCTGGTCGTGCTGGCGGTGGGAATTTTCCTGTTCATGATGATGAATGCCCAACAGGCAGGCGGCGGTAACGGCAAGATGATGAACTTCGGCCGCGCCAAGATGACATTGGGTGACAAGAGTGTCACATTCGCTCAGGTAGCCGGTCTGAAAGAGGAAAAGGAAGAACTGGAGGAGATCGTTGATTTCCTGAAGGAGCCGGGAAAATACACCGGTGTCGGAGCCAGAATCCCCAAGGGTGTCCTGTTGGAGGGCCCTCCCGGAACCGGTAAGACCCTGTTGGCGAAAGCCGTGGCAGGCGAAGCCGGAGTACCTTTTTTCAGCATCTCCGGATCTGATTTCGTGGAAATGTTCGTCGGTGTGGGCGCTTCCCGTGTGCGTGACCTGTTTGAAGAAGCAAAGCATAATGCACCTTGTATCGTATTTATCGATGAGATCGATGCCGTGGCAAGACGGCGTGGTACCGGTATGGGCGGAGGACACGATGAGAGAGAGCAGACCCTGAACCAGTTACTGGTAGAAATGGACGGTTTCGGCGTCAATGAGGGCATTATCGTTATGGCGGCCACCAACCGTGTGGATATTCTGGATCCTGCAATCCTGCGTCCCGGTCGTTTCGACCGTAAGGTAGCGGTGGGAACCCCGGATATCGGTGGCAGAGAAGAGATTTTGAAAGTACATGCGAAGAACAAACCTCTGGGGGATGATGTGAATCTGCAGCAGATCGCTCAGACTACTGCAGGATTCACCGGAGCGGATCTGGAGAACCTGCTGAACGAAGCGGCCATTATCGCGGCGAAAGAGAACCGCTCCTTTATCGCACAGAAGGATATCAAGAGAGCCTTTATCAAAGTGGGAATCGGTGCGGAGAAGAAGAGCCGTATCATTTCCGACAAGGAGAAGAAGATCACTGCATACCACGAAGCAGGCCATGCGATCCTGTTCCATGTACTTCCGGATGTAGGACCGGTCTATACCGTATCCATTATCCCGACCGGAGTGGGAGCTGCCGGTTATACCATGCCCCTGCCGGAAAAGGATGAGATGTTCGCCACCAAGAGCCGTATGCTCCAGGATATCATGGTATCTTTGGGCGGACGTATCGCAGAGGAGATCATCTTCGGAGATATTACCACCGGAGCATCCAGTGATATTAAGAAAGCCACCAAGACAGCCCGCCGTATGGTGACCCGTTACGGAATGTCTGATCATATTGGTGTCATCTGCTATGACGATGACGATGATGAAGTCTTCATCGGTAAGGATCTGGCACATGCCAAGGCGCACAGTGAAGAGATATCCGGCGAAATCGACAAGGAAGTCAAGAGTATCATCGATGACTGCTATACCAAAGCCAAGGATATTATCTTACAGCATGAGGATGTGCTGCATAGCTGTGCACAGCTGCTGTTGGAGAAGGAGAAGATCACCAGAGAAGAATTCGAGGGTCTTTTCGTATAGGAAAAGGTTTTCGCGGGAGTTTCGTGGAATTGGTAGTATTGTACAAACCGATTTTGTGAAAAATATACAAAAATGAATATTCACTTTTGTGATATTTGTGAATTTTGAGAATAGTCAAAAATAGGAGTGCATGCTATTATAATACTCGTAACCCCCCCAATACATTATATAGTTTTTTGCTATACCCCATAAGAAAGAAATACCTTCTCTAAAAAGGGCAGTCCTCCCAAGACTGTCCTTTTTACTGTCTAAAAGTCGCTGAATAAAGAGGCGGGCAGTTGTCAGATGTAAGGAAAAAGGGTATAATAAATAGAGCTTTTGAGCTTGGAACATGTCATACTGCCGGAGCGCACAAGACAACAAAGCACTTTGGCAGAAGCAGTGTCATAATATAGATAGTAAGACATTAGTCTCAGAAAGGGTAGATACTATGGATCTGGAGCTATTACGTCGAACAGAATATAATCAGCAATACATTGCGGCCATGAGACCTGTATTTAACAGGAGAGCACTTTTTACAGATACCAGTGCGGAATATGTGATTCCGGAAGAGCCGGCCTGTTTTTCCGAAGTGACGATCCGCTTCCGGACCGCCAGAAATAATGTGGACAGAGTGTTCCTGGTATGCGGCGGACAGAAGCATCTTATGGTACGTGTGGAGAGCAAAAATGATTTTGACTATTATGCCTACGTAATGCGTCTGGATGATCAGAAGGTATCTTATTATTTTGAGGTGCAGACCGGCAGAATTACCGGCATCTTTGATATGCGGGGCCTGGTGCAGGAAGTTAATGAATATTATGATTTCATTATCATTCCCGGTTTCCACACCCCCGACTGGGCCAAGGGAGCGGTTATGTACCAGATCTATACGGATCGTTTCTGCAATGGAGATTCTTCCAATGATGTGTTGACCAATGAATATTGCTACATCGGAGAACCGGTACACCGCGTAGAGGACTGGGGACGTTATCCCGCACAGATGGATGTCCGTGAGTTCTACGGCGGAGACCTGCAGGGTGTGCTGGACAAGATGGACTACCTGCAGGATCTGGGAGTTGAGGTGATTTATTTTAATCCTCTGTTTGTCTCCCCTTCCAACCACAAATACGATATTCAGGATTATGATTATATTGATCCTCATATTGGAAAGATTGTCAGTGATGAAGGGGATCTGCTTCCCGACGGACAGCGGGAGAACCGTTTCGCTTCCCGTTACATCGACCGTGTGACTAACAAGGCGAATCTGGAAGCCAGCAACGAGCTGTTTGCTCAGGTGGTGGCAGAGGCACACCGCAGAGGTATGAGAGTCATTCTGGATGGCGTGTTCAATCACTGTGGTTCCTTTAATAAATGGATGGACAGAGAGCGCATCTATGAGAATGCGGAAGGATATGACAAGGGTGCCTATGTCAGTGCTGACAGCCCTTATCGGAATTACTTTGATTTCCACAATCAGGCAGCATGGCCCTATAACAATTCCTATGACGGATGGTGGGGACATGACACACTGCCGAAGCTGAACTACGAGGGATCCCAGGAACTGATGGACTATGTCCTTCATGTAGCGAAAAAATGGGTATCTCCGCCCTACAATGTGGATGGATGGAGACTGGATGTGGCAGCTGATCTGGGTCACAGTCAGGAATTCAACCATCATTTCTGGCAGGAATTCCGGAAAGCGGTAAAAGAGGCCAATCCGGAGGCTATTATTCTGGCAGAGCACTACGGCAATACCAGAGACTGGCTGCAGGGCAACGAATGGGATACTGTCATGAACTACGATGCATTCATGGAGCCCGTGACCTGGTTCCTCACCGGTATGGAGAAGCACAGCGATGACTACAGAGAGGATCTGCTCGGCAATGCAGAGAGCTTCTGGGGAGCCATGCGGCATCATACCTCCAGTTTCTCCATGCCCAGCTGGCAGGTGGCTATGAATGAACTGTCCAACCATGATCATTCCCGTTTTCTGACGAGAACGAATCATAAGGTGGGACGTACCAATACACTGGGACCGCAGGCTGCGGAGCAGGGCATCAATAAGGCAGTCTTCCGGGAAGGCATTGTGATCCAGATGACATGGACGGGTGCTCCTACAATCTATTACGGAGATGAGGCCGGTGTCTGTGGTTTCACAGATCCTGACAACCGCAGAACGTATCCCTGGGGACATGAGGATCAGGTGCTGCTGGCATTTCATAAGGACATTATCCGCCTGCGCCGGGAGAACGAGGAGCTGCGGATCGGCTCCTTGAAAATGTTGGAAAATGACTACAACTTTATTTCTTACGGACGTTTTAACCGCAAGGGACAGTGTGCGATCCTGATCAACAATAACAATCATCCCATCACCAAAGAGATTCATGTGTGGGAGATCGGAACCCCTAAGACAGGTAAGATGAAAGTTATTCTGCAGTCCAGGGATGACGGGTATTGCATGGAAGGTGCGGAGTATGAGATCAGGGCAGGCAAGGTTCTGATCGAGATGCCACAGACCTCGGCAACGATCCTGAAATATGTAGAAGAATAAATATATGTAACTATTCAGAACACCATTCGCAAAACCGCCTCTGCGAGGCTTCCTTTTTGCTCATGGTGGTTACTTTGCCCTATAAATAGTATCAAATGCTCTTACGAATGCAAGGATTCGACGCTCATTCGATACTATTTACATGGCTCTGAATAGTTACAAATACAAAAGACAGAGAGGATATTCGATGTTCACCATCATTATTACCCTGCTGTTGCCGCTGGTATCCATTGGAATCTGGCGGCAATCTATTTTAAAAAATAACAAAAAAAGCGGACAGTCTGTCACGATCGGGAAGGGAGAATATGTCCTTCGCTATCTCACCTGCCTACTCTGTATGCTGGTCATTCCCTGGATCCTGTTGTCGCTGACCGGCAATGACGGCAATACGATCTTGAGAAAGCTGTTGGAATCCAGAGAATATGCAGTGAAAGTTCTATGTCTGGAGATCAGCATGATGCTGGTCTATGCCATTGCGGAATTGTTCGTGGAAGAAGCGAAAGCCGGAAAGCATGAGAAGATCCGGAGCGTCCTGAGCAAGATTACCGACAGCAAGGCGTGGAGCGTATTTCGCAAATACATAGGACCGGTGGCAGTACTGGCATTGACAGTGCTGGTGGTGTGTCTGAATTTCAGCATGATGTCCGACCGCGTACTGTGGGGGGATGAGGCGTTTTCTGCGAATACGGCCCACAAGGATGTGGATGGCATTTTGCAGGTATTGTATTACTGGGACAATCATCCGCCACTGTATTATTACTGGCTGAAATTATTCGGGACCCTGTTCGGATATAAGGTACCGGTATTCCATCTGGCCTCTCTGGTGCCCTTCGTGATTGGGATCGTACTGGCACTGACCGTTGTGCGGAAACATTTCGGACTGCTTCCGGCAACATTTTTTGTGATGATCTCCGGTCTGGGACAGGCATGTCTGGAGTACAATCTGGAAGTCCGCATGTATGCGCTGGCTTTCCTGTGTGTAATGGGTTGCTTCTATTGTTCCTACAGAGTCATTGCTGACGGCAGCAGGAAGACCTGGGCAGGCATGGTGCTGTGGGCACTGGCAGCAGCGTATTCTCACTATTATGCACTGGTGGCTGTAGGCATTATGATGTTTTTCACCGGAGTGGCCGTATGGATCAAATACCGTTGGAAAACATGGATAAAGGGTGTTCTGGCCATCGTAGCATTTTTCATAGGTTATGCACCCTGGCTATATTTCTTCTATGCCGGCTTGAAAAATGTCAGCAGAGGCTGGTGGATGACAGAGATCCTGGGACTGGATCAGAGTCTGGAGATTGTTATGGGCGGCAGAGGGATGAATGGTATCGTATTCCCGTTGGTGATTCTGTTTCTGGTGGTGACCCTGGCAGTGGATTCTTCTGTATTCTCTGTGGAAAAAGACGGAGTACATATGCAGAAGCCTTCTGTGAGAAACTGGTCTGACAAGACATATGCCATGGCAGTGGGAGCCTGCACAATCCTTGGAACTTTGGCATTTGCTTATTTGTTAAGTGTTGTTATGGCACCGATGCTGGCACAGAGATATCTGTATCCGTTAAGTGCGGTGGCAATCGTCATGCTGGCGGTGGGCAGCAGCCGTGTGCTGGAACTGGCTGCAGAGCTGGAGAAGAAGTCCTGGAAGGGTCTGGAGGCTGTAAGCAGAATTGTTCTGGCGGTATTGCTGGTAGTATTATTCGGCCTGGGAATTCAGAACTATCGGGAATGCTATGACAGCTATGAACAGCAGAAGGTGGAGACCGAAAAGACACTGAATCTGATCGGTACCCCCGATGAGGATGTAAATATGGTCACGAATGGAGTAAAACATCTGGGTTGGACCGTGCTGTATTATTACTATCCGGATAATGAAATCGTGAACGGAGATTACAACCAGGCGGATTCCGACAGGTTCTGGTATTTTACACCGACCGAACTTGGCGCAGATGCCATCGCCGGATTGCAGCAGGATGGATATCAGGTAACCGATTACGGACTGATGCAACTGTCGCAGTATCCTTTCTATTTATATTATATTGAAGCAGTTCAGCCTGCGCCATTCGCAAAGTTGCGTTAGCACGCTTTTTCGTCACTTCGTGACTACTTTTGCTCATAGATTGGCGCTCTGCTCATAGGATGACAGAATTGACGCTTTGTGTGCGAGCACCCAATCGTCGCTTCTGTCATCCTATGGCTGAACTTTTACACTAAAATAATAAAAACATCTTGCAATTTGTGTGAACATATGCTACAATTTCACATTGTTAAGGCACTTTGCCTGACATGGATGGATTCCCGAGTGGCCAAAGGGGACAGACTGTAAATCTGCTGCAATTTGCTTCG
>OCGZ01000576.1_pt1 | contig 21509 bp, 18 predicted proteins | sample 1538711 | NCBI WGS metagenome assembly OCGZ01 (sample SAMN04571720, study PRJEB22368) | human gut metagenome | biome: human gut; material: stool | host: Homo sapiens | place: Luxembourg | collected 2012-08-17
ATCCGGAAGGCACATTTGATGTAATCCTGATGGATATCATGATGCCTGAAATGAATGGTTATGAAGCGGCAAAAGCAATCAGGGCAATGAATGACAGACCGGATGGAAAAAACATTCCTATTATAGCAATGACAGCTAATTCATTTGCAGAAGATGTTCAGGCATCACTGGATGCAGGAATGAACGCACATTTGTCAAAGCCGATTGTGATTGATGAGGTTATAAAAATGATTTTAAGGTATGTATATAATTGATTAGCAGAGGTTCATGAATTAGTGGAATACAATTGACAGGAGAACTAAAATATGACAATGCGAGAGTGCTATGAAGCTATTGGAGGAAACTATGAAGATGTCCTGGGACGCCTTCACAGCGAAGCACTGATTCGGAGATTTACATTAAAGTTCCTTGAAGATCAGAGTTATATACAGTTAAAACAGGCATTGGAAAAAGTAACAGAAGTATATGAGATGACGATTGAAGAAATAAAGAAGGGAATGTAGCATTAAGTGATGCGACATGACTTTCTGTCTTGAATCAAGTGCTTGGAAGATTATAAAAAACGAGTGGATAAAGGTAATAAAAAGTATGGATAAAAGACAAAAAATCCTGATTGTAGATGATTCAAAATTAAACAGGGACATATTGAAGGAGATTCTCGGAGAAACTTATAATTATCTGGAAGCTGAAAATGGAAATCAGGCAATCCAGATGATAGGAGAAAATATTGGAATTGATCTGATGCTTTTAGATATCAATATGCCACAGATGAATGGTTTTGAAGTCTTGAAAATAATGAAAAGAAGCCAGTGTATTGCTGAAACTCCTGTCATCATGATATCTTCTGAAGATGCTGTTGATACTATGCGTAAGGCATATGAGCTGGGAATCACAGATTATATCACACGACCGTTTGATTCTGTGATTGTAAAGAAAAGAGTTCAGAATACCTTGGGTCTCTATATGAATCAAAAGCATCTGATAAATGTGGTTTATGATCAGGTTTACGAAAAAGAAGAAAATAATAATATCATGATCCGGATTATGAGTAATATATTGGGATCCCGTAATAGAGAGAGCAGAGAACACATCCTGCATATAAAAACAGCAACGGAGATGATGCTGAGACAACTGGTAAAAGTAACAGCTGCTTATCCTTTGACAGAGGCAGATATTGCTTTGATTACAACTGCTTCTTCCCTTCATGATATTGGTAAGATTCGTATTCCGGAAGAAATATTGAATAAGCCAGGCAGACTTACAGATGAAGAATTTCAAATTATGAAAACTCATAGTGAGCTTGGCGTAGCTATAATTAAGGATATGGACTTTCCGCAAGATCATCCACTGGTGCATACCGCATGGGAAATCAGCAGATGGCACCATGAAAGATGGGACGGAAAGGGTTATCCGGATGGCTTGAAAGGTGAAGAAATACCAATCTCTGCACAGGTGGTATCAATTGTCGATGTTTATGACGCACTTACAAGTGAAAGATGTTATAAGAAAGCATTTGATCATGACACAGCGATTCAAATGATCCTGGATGGGCAATGCGGACAATTTAATCCAATCCTCCTTAAGTGTCTGAAAGAACTGAGTATTCAGCTTTCAAAAATGTCTGGTAAAGAGACGGATGATAATAAACATTATTATGAAATACAGAGACTTTCGAATGAAATACTCAGCGATAAATTCTTACCGAACCAGATGTATTCACAGAATCTTATCAAGGTCATGCAGGAAAAAATCGATTTCTTCAAATTGAACAGTGGCAAGAATTCGATTGATTACAATGCGGTTTCGGGTCAATTAACTATATTAAATGGAGAACATCAGATATTATGTCAGAGAGATAATCCGAATTTCAATTTGTTTAAAGAATTTGGAGTAAATGAAGAAGATGTTCAATGCCTTCGTGTTTTATTACATCAGACATCTGTACAAAATAAAGAAATATCTGCCACGATAAAAGCGACGGTGGAAAATAACAGTCAGATGTATAGAATGAAATTGCATACATTGTGGTCGCCTTTAAAGAAGGAGGGATACATTGGAATCATTGGATATTTTGACACTGTAAAATAAATATGAAGATCACAATCATAGAGTGTATGGAATCAAATCCATATGCTCTTTTTCTTGAAATAAGTATGCTTTAATTAGCTGAGTAGATATGTTTGAAGATGAAAGAGAAAGAATACTAAGGTGGTAGCTGAAATTGACTTTATTCGCACTTGGGATTATAATTTAAAAATAGAAATATAATTGATCGTGAACTCACTATAATATGAAGATGAAGGCATGGAATATCTTTCAATCAGTCAAACAGCTGAAAAATGGGGACTGTCGAAACGACGAGTGCAGGTATTTTGCTCTGAAAATAGAATTCCTGGAGTAATGCGTGTCTCTATAGACATTAACATTTAGCTCATACATTAACTATATTTCATTTTCAGGCAAATTTCAATGTTAAATATTGATTTTGCCTTTTTGTTGTACCTAAAATTCAATAAGACATCCTATCTTGTTCACATCCTACGCTTTTTTATCACATCCAAATCTTTTTATTAATATTTTTCATCAAAGCAATGTTGCCAAATAGCTTAAGTTAATGACATTGGGATTGAACAGTAACCGAAACATTGTACAACCTTTACAAATTCGTCCATTATCATTGCTATTTTTTGGTAAAAAGAGTATACTTTAAAGCACTAAACACCAGGAGTATAAAATTATGAACACACACTCATCCGGATATTACAGCATAGACAAAGACTATAATATCCTAAGCTATAACGACACTGCCAAACAACTGTACCCCAATCTCCAGCCGGGAGTGAAATGCTATAAGGCACTTATGGGGCTTGATTCCCCATGCCCGCCCTGCCCTGTAGCACTGGGGATACAGGGGCCAAAGACCTACCTGGATCCGATCCGTCATATTTATGAGACAGTTGATGCAGTAGAGACTGTACAGCCCGACGGTAGCAGAGGACATGCACTTGTATTCAGCACAGTAGCCGAAGGAGAAAGCCTGTCAAAGTCTATTCCCACAGGTGAGAACTCTCTCCGTCTGCTGGGTGCCATCAACCTGCTTGCTTCTGACTACATGTCTGTTTATGGAGTAAACCGGGAAAACGGGAAAATCTCCGTATATCGTTCCAGATTTACTGATGCTTTTGTGGATATTAAAGATAATGCAGACTATAAGCTGTCATTTAATTTTCTCATCCAGAAATATATTCATCCGGATGAGCGTTCCTATGTGTCCAGACACCTGAATTATGAAACCCTGCTGGAAAGACTTTCTCAGGAAGCCTCTTTCAAATTCCATTTCAGGGTTGTCACAGATACTGTCCATTACTATTATCTGCTCATTGCCAGAAACGGAAACGCCGATGACTATCGGAATTTCGTAATTGCAGTGGCCTGTGAAGACAATGATGTGACAGCACGCAAAATCTATGAAAATCAGCTCCACTCTCTTCTGGCATCCATTACCCATGCTGCCGGCTACTTTCATCTCGACCTTACAGATGATAAGATTCTGAAGATCGGAGGCACTTCTGCCCTGGCCTATAAGATAGATGCTGACGCTTCCATTGACCATTTTATTGCAGAGACTGCTGTTTTTATACCGGTATTAAAGGACAGAAACGATTTCATCAACGCATTTTGCCGCAGTTCCCTGATGAAAAGCTACGAGGACGGTCAGGTAGAGGTCACCAGAGTTTCCCGCTGTCTCTACGATGACAATATAACCAGGCTTTCCAAATATGTGACAAGACTGCTGCTCAATCCTTCCAATAACCATCTGGAAGCAATCCTCTACGGTGAGGATGTCACCAGAACACAGGAAGCCTATGAGACACAGGTAAGTATTGTCCAGACACTGAGCAGCAACTACCTGAACGTATACCTGATCAATCCCAGAGAAAAAACGCTCTCTGTGATCAAGCAGGAAGACCGCGATGTCCCTGCTCCGGACAAAAAACACAACAATACATACCCCTATGATCTTTTCCTCTCAGACTATATCCGGCAGCGTGTATATCCGGATGACCGTACAATGCTGGAAGAATCACTGGAACTGGATAATGTAATGAGTGTTTTGTCCGGTCAGTCCGAATACAAGGGGAATTACCGGATAAATGACAGGGATGGTATCCATTACTATCAGTTCCGCTTTATCAAAAACGAAGACTCCGGTATCATTGTTCTGGGATTTTTGAATGTGGACGATGTGGTGGAATCAGAAATCAGACACCAGAAGCTTCTCAAAGAAGCTCTTGATACTGCCGAACGTGCCAATGCAGAGAAATCCAATTTTCTTTCCCGTATGTCCCACGATATGCGTACGCCGTTGAATGGGATCATTGGTCTGCTGGAAATTGATAAAAAGCACGAAAATGATATCGGATTCCTGAAAAGTAATCGTGAAAAAGCATTCATTTCAGCCAGTCATCTGCTCTCTCTTATCAATGATGTACTGGATATGTCCAAGATCGAGGAGGGCGGACTTGTACTCAACCATGAACCTTTTGATCTGATCAGATATGAAAAAGAGACACAGATGCTGATTGATATGCAGGCACAGAAAAACGGCATTGATTTCACCGTTCATATCGCACCGGAGATATACGAACATCCCTTTGTATACGGCAGCCCTCTGCACCTCCGTCGTGCCATGATGAATATTTACAGTAACTGTATCAAATACAACAGAGAAAATGGGGCAATCCATACGGAGATCCATGCTCTCCCTTCCCATGATCATAAGCTGGTCTGCAGATGGACGATCTCTGATACGGGAATCGGCATCAACAAAGAATATCTGGAGAAGATCTTTGAACCCTTTACTCAGGAGAATATGGATGCCCGAAGTGTATATCATGGCACCGGACTGGGTATGAGCATTGCCAAAGCGCTATTTGAACAGATGGGTGGTACCATTGAGATTTCCAGTACTCCGGGTATCGGAAGTACTTTTGTGATCACTTTGCCATTTGAAGAGGCAGAAGAAACGGATATCTCTTCTGAGCCAGAATCTGAGCGAAACTCCATTCAGGGCATAAAGATCCTGCTGGCAGAGGATAATGAAATAAACAGAGAAGTGGCACAGGTACTCCTTGAAGAGGAAGGTGCTGTGGTAACTGCAGTATCCAATGGCAGGGAAGCTGTAAAACTTTTCTCCCGTCACCCCGAGGGGACATTTGATGTGATACTTATGGATATTATGATGCCTCTGATGGACGGATACGAGGCCACACGCCAGATCCGGAAGCTTGACAGGACGGATGCTTCTTCCATTCCCATCATCGCACTGACCGCTAATGCTTTTGCAGAGGATGTACGCCATGCACTGGACTGTGGTATGAACGCACATCTGGCCAAACCACTGGATGTAAAAAAAATGATCCATACGATTGCCTGTTACTGTTCAAGGGTATGCATAAGTCATTGTAAAAAGTGACGAATTTTTATTTTTTTATATTGTGGATAATCATGTTCAGCAGAAAAAACTGTGTTTATAGTTTTTTCTGCTGTTCCTTTTGACAGAGTGTCCAGGATATTTGGATAAAGAAAACCGATGGCTTTAACTGTTTCCCAGTTTACACCATCGGTTTTCTTAAGTCCAGTTAGCCCTTGAACAGTAACGATTGCGCGGATGAGAAGGAAGCTGCGGCAGATTTTATGAAGCTGTGCAGTAAGTAAACAATAATGATAAAGGGTGAGAAGTTCAAAAAAGCTTCTCACCCTTTTGGATTATTTAGCAGCCGAATAATTCGGCTGTTTTTTTCATGCGCTCTGCGATCGGAACGCCGAAGGGGCAGCGGGATTCGCAGGCCTGACATCCGATACATTCAGAAGCTTTATGTTTCAGAAGCTCGTAATGAGACTGGATGGTTGCAGGCACGGAAGGCTGCATGGTAGCCAGATCATAGAATTTATTGATCATTGCGATATCCAGGTCAGATACGCAGGGCTTGCAGTGTCCACAGTAGGTACATTCTCCGCGGTAGGAATGCAGTGGGGCATTGGCAAGTATGGATGCATAGTCCTTTTCCTCTTCGGAAGCATTCTCATAAGCAGTGGCAGCATCGATCTGTTCCTTTGTGTCATATCCGCACATAATGGAACAGACAGCAGGACGTGTCAGCGCATAGTGGATACACTGGATCGGTGTCAGGGTTACTCCAAACGGAGAGCGTTTTTCATCAAAAAGCCGGCCTCCGGCAAAGCCCTTCATAACGGTGATTCCCACATCATTCTGTTCGCAGACATTATATAAATGTGCACGGTCCGGATCAATTCCCTTGAGCTGGGAGTCAAATTCCTCTGCAAACATGGTATCGATATTTTCACTGGCAGGAAGCATGTCAAAAGCAGGATTGATGCTGAAAAGAATCATCTCCACATATCCGGATTCGGCTGCTTTGACTGCTACTTTCGGATTATGGGAGCTCATGCCGATGTGACGGATCACACCTTTGTCCTTTAATTCCATGATATAGTCCAGATAATCGGAATGCTGGATCTGTTCCCATTCCTCCTCAGAATCAACATAGTGGATCATTCCAAGATCAATATAATCCGTCTGCAGACGTTTTAACAGATCCTCAAATGCAGGGCGGACATATTTCATATCTCTGGTACGAAAATACTGTTCATTCTTCCAGGTGGAACCAATATGTCCCTGGATAAACCACTGACTGCGGTTATCCTTGATTCCTTTTCCGATGATATCTCTGGATTTTGGGTCCGCCATCCAGCAGTCCAGAATGTTGATTCCTTTTGAGGAGGCATAGTGGATCAGTTCAATGCTTTCCTCCTCCGGATGCCGCTCCAGCCATTCGCCGCCGAAGCCGATCTCGCTTACCTGGAGATCTGTTTTTCCTAATCTGCGGGTTTTCATTATCGAATTCCTCCTTATGTACAAGAATATTTTTATTGTACCATAAAAGTAAGAATTCAGAAAGTATTGTAAGAGTTGACTTAATATGCTTTTGAGGCATAAATGAGCTATGATGATAAGGTATTTGATATAGACAGCAATCGCGATCTATAATATAGATACACAAAACATAAAGACAGAGAAAGGAAAGCAGAAATGGAGCAGAAAACATTACTTTTTACAGATCAGAAAATAAAAGAGATGATCATTCCACTTTTTCTGGAACAGCTGCTGCTGTTTTCAGTTGGCTTTTCTGTTGTGATAATGCTGTTTGTATTGGTGGGAAACCGGTGGATGCTGCCTATTCTTATCCGGCTCTGGCGATATACAATGCCGGTGCAGCTGTGTATCGAAGCCTTGGAAAGACAAATGTGACCATTGGTAATCTGGCTGGTACTGATCCACAATGTTTTCAATGCGACGGCGTATCCTTTTTCGGGTGCCTTAAGTAACGGACTGCGCTCAGCAGGGGATGTGAAGTTTACCATGTATGTTTCAATCATCTCCACGATCGTAGTGCGTCTCTTTTTATCCTGGCTTCTCGGCATCGTATTTGACATGGGAGTGATTGGTATTGCACTTGCAATGGTAAGTGACTGGATCGTCAGAGCCGTGATCTTCCTGTGGAGACAGAAATCCGGAAAGTGGAAAAATTTCCAGGTGATCTGAGGCAGGAAAAGAATAATATGTGTGGAAGATATGAGGCATATATTACCGTAAGGATTGTATTTAGTTGGATAAATCAGGTATAATAACAAAATATAAATGAAAAAATAAGGGGAACAAAAAAATGAGTTTGTTATTAGGAATCATATATCTTTCATTTATCAGCCTTGGACTTCCGGACGCGCTTCTTGGAGCGGCATGGCCGGATATGTATCCGGAATTCCAGGTTCCGGTATCTTACGCGGGAATGATATCCATGATCATTGCGTTTGGAACGATCATTTCCAGTCTGCAGAGTGACCGTCTTACGAAGAAATTCGGGACAGGCAAAGTAACCGCAGTAAGTGTAGGAATCACAGCTTTTGCACTGTGGGGATTTTCAATCAGCCACAGTTTCTGGATGCTGTGTTTATGGGCGATACCGTATGGACTTGGCGCAGGAAGTGTAGATGCCTCTCTGAACAACTATGTGGCTTTACATTATGCAAGTAAGCATATGAGCTGGCTGCATTGCATGTGGGGCGTTGGCGCGACACTGGGACCGTACATTATGGGAGCAGTGCTTACCGGAGGTGCGACCTGGAACAGTGGATACCGGATCATATCTCTGCTGCAGATCGTACTCACAGCTGTTCTTGTATTCAGCCTTCCAAAATGGAAGAAACAGAGTGGATCAGAAGAGGAACAGGCAAAAAGCAAGTCTCTTTCACTTCGTGAGATCATTGCCATTCCAGGGGCAAAGGCAATCATGCTTTGTTTTTTCTGCTATTGTGCAGTGGAGCAGACAACAATGCTCTGGGCGAGCAGCTATCTGAACCTGGCAAAAGGTGTGGATGCAGAAACAGCCGCTTCTTTTGCGGGAATGTTCTGCATTGGTATTACGATCGGACGTGGTATCAATGGTTTTATTGCCATGAAGCTTAAAGATGCACAGATGATCCGGATGGGACAGGCAATTATTTTTGCGGGAATCCTGATCATGCTGCTTCCTTTTGGAAAAACCGCTTCTCTGATTGGATTTTCCCTGATCGGACTTGGCTGTGCGCCGGTATATCCATGTATCATTCATTCCACACCGGAACATTTTGGAGCGGAACGTTCCCAGGCAATCATTGGGGTGCAGATGGCAAGTGCTTACATAGGAACCTGTCTGATGCCGCCACTGTTTGGTCTGATCGCAAATCACATATCTATCCGGTTATTGCCGGTATATCTGCTGGTCCTGCTTGTGTTAATGACATATATGCATGAATTATTGAACAGGAGGAAATAATTTTATGGTAAAAATAATCTCAGACAGTACCTGTGATCTTTCACCGGATCTTTTACAAAAGTATGATATTGATATTCTGCCGCTTCACATTCTGCTTGGAGAAAAGGAATACAGGGACGGCAGGGATATCACTCCGGATGAGATCTTTGCGTGGTCCGATGCGAATAAGACAACTCCGAAGACTTCTGCACCGTCGCTTATGGATGCGGTGGAGATGTTGAAGCCTTATGTCAGTGAACAGAGAGAGGTTATCTGCTTTTCCATTTCCTCTGGTATGTCCACATCCGGGAATGTTATGCGTCTGGCAGCAGAAGAGCTGGAGGCCTCCGATGATCTTGTGACAGTGATCGATTCGGCAAATCTTTCTACAGGAATCGGTCTTCTCGTTATTGAAGCAGCGATCATGGCGCAGGAAGGAAAAACTGCCGGAGAGATCACAGCAGTAATCGAAGAGCTGAAGCCAAAAGTACGCGCAAGTTTTGTGGTGGATACGCTGGTATATCTTTATCGTGGCGGGCGCTGCAATGCTATTTCTGCCATGGCGGGAAGTGTTCTGAAGCTGCATCCCAAGATCGTTGTGGAAAATGGTGCAATGGATGCTTACAAGAAATATCGTGGAAAACTTTCAAAGGTGATTACAGCGTATGTGAAAGATATGGAAGAAGAACTGAAGGCTGCCCGTCCTGACCGCGTCTTTATTACACATTCCGGTTGTGACAGAGAAGTTGTGGAAGCAGTACGCACATATCTTGAAAATCTTGAAGTTTTTAAAGAAGTCCTTGAAACACGTGCAGGCGGAGTTATTTCCTGCCATTGCGGACCTGGTACTCTGGGCGTGCTGTTTATTTCGCAATAGAGTCAAAGCCTGAAAATAATAAGGAAGGTAGAAGGTGTGGTTCATACAAAGAAGATAATCAAGGAAACATTCTGGGAAATACTGGAAGAAAAGCCGTACAATAAGATCACGGTGCAGGATATTGTAAATCGCTGTCAGGTTAACCGAAATACATTTTATTATCATTTTCAGGATATTCCGACATTGATGATAGATTCTATCGAGGATTGGATGGCGGATGTAATTCAAAAATACGGAACACTTGAATCGCCGGCAGATTGTCTCACCTATATGGCACAGGAGTGCATGAAAAGAAAAAAAGCCTTTTTACATCTGTTCCGTTCTGTGCAGAAAGATATATTTTTATCCAGATTAAACGAAATGGGCTATGATATCATCCGTACATATGTAGACAGAATCGAGGAATGTGAGCAGATTTCAAAAGAAGAAAAGGAAGTACTGATCAAGTCCTATAATGTATATTTGTGGGAAGCCTGTTAGACTGGCTGGTTCTGGTGGTAAGCCATCATCATCAGTAATGGATTCATAGTTTGCACTGGTATAACAACAGGAAATGCCATAGATCAGTTTTTTTTTACGGAGAAGAGACATAGCTTTTGTTACTTTCTGATAGACACCACCACCACGGCGTCCATCCGTTGCCTCTTCAAAGCCTTCAAGAGAAATAGCAGGAACAAAATTTCCTACCCGGAGCATTTCGTCAGCAAAGTCCTCATCAATGAGAGTAGCATTTGTGAAGCATGAAAATACGCAGTCAGAATGCTTTTCGCAGAGACTGATCAGGTCTTTTTTTCGTACAAGCGGTTCGCCACCGGTATAGATGTACATGTAGACACCGAGCTTTTTTCCTTTGACCAGCCAACCAGTGTAGCATTAATAAAGAAATTGACAGCAAGAGTTTTGGCAACATTAGGGTCAACATCTGTAAAAATTTTGCGGATATAGGAATAATAAGGATGTTCCGGGTTTTCGATTGATTCACGGATCGTTTTTCGCTGGGAAGGAAATCCACCTTTGTAAAAAATTAGTTATTTTGATAGCTGTTTCTCATTCAGATAATGATAGTCAGGCAGCTGGGCGGTATGTTTTACAATGTAATGGCGCATACATCCTTCGGCCAGAAGTGCACAGCCTGCAAAGAAAAGTGTATTTTTCAGGATCACTATAACGCCAAAAGCGCCGGACACCAGAATATAGCCGGTACATGCAATTTTTATCTGCTTCAGAAATATCACCTCGTTCGTTCAATGAATATGTGGACATATTAAGGCAGAAGTCCAGGATGGACAATGGATAAATGGGACTGGGATATCTGAAAACCAGACATGAAGAGATGATTTGTCTATATTTACCAGGTTTACAACTAAAGAATGTAAACCATAGTTTAAAACTCAGGTTGACAATTCTTTACGGTTGTGATATAAAAAGAAAGTCATAACACATAATCTTTACGGGAAGAGGAGACATTATTATGAATCAGTCTTATGCAGAAAGCTCTGCTTCAGAGCGAAAGTTTACAACCAGAGAGATGGTACTGGTTGGTATGTTTGCAGCAGTTCTGGCAGTAATCTCACAGATATCACTGCCAATGCCGACAGGTGTTCCGATCACGATTCAGGTATTCGGTGTGGCACTTGTAGGAGCAGTGCTTGGTTCCAGACTTGGAACAACGGCAACGGTGGTTTACGTTCTCTTAGGTGCGATCGGTCTTCCGATCTTTGCCAATTTTACCGGCGGAATCAGCAGTATTGTAGGCGTTACCGGAGGTTATATCTGGGCATGGCCATTTATGACATGGCTTAGCGGAATCCGTCCGAAAACAGATAATAAGACAAAAAATCTGGCAATTTCCATCGGTTTTTCCCTGATCGGTCTTCTGATCGTTGAGACTATCGGTGGTTTACAGTGGCATTTTGTTGGCGGATCTATGAGTATTCCGGCCATTGCGGTATATTCCTTAACTGCATTCATTCCAAAAGATATCGTGATCACGGTTCTTGCAGTATTACTTGCCATTCCGATCCGAAAAGGAATCAACAATGCAGGAAACAGATAAGAAACAACATATTAAGATTCATGGCGTCGGACTTGATAAAGAAGGACGATGTAAGCATTACCACACCAGCCTTGATATAGCCGCATTACTCTGCGCACAATGCAGAAAATATTACGCCTGCTATTCCTGCCATGATGAAATGGAAGATCATCCCTTTGCGGCAACTGCGCCGGAAGAACAATATCCGGTTCTCTGCGGAAACTGTAAACGAAAACTTACACGCTGGGAATATAAGCAAGGCAGCTGCCCTTACTGCCATGCCGGTTTTAATCCACGGTGCAGTTTACATGAGAATATTTATTTTTCCTGTGGGGAATAGAAAAAATTACGGAGAAAGAATCAGGAGCATACGGAATTTTGGAAAAAAGTTCTGTATGCTCTTTTTGTTTATCTTAAAAAAGAACGGATTTAGGAAGAGACAGGGTAGATTTTATACAGGCGCAGAGAAAAGAAAAATGATAAAATTCTCAGAAGGAGCGGACCGGAAAGGACGCCGAATAATAAAAGACAGGAGAGAAGATCAAAATGAATAAATATGATAGATTTTATCCGGGAAGGGTTTGGCTGGATACAGAAGGAAAAAGAATACAGGCTCACGGTGGATCCGTGATCTTTATTGACGGAGTTTATTACTGGTACGGTGAAAATAAAGAAAAAACAGTACCTGGAAGCGGAATCTGGCACTGGGGTGTAAGATGCTATGCTTCCAGAGATCTGTACAACTGGGAGGATAAAGGACTGATCATTCCTCCGGAGCCGGATGATATCCATTCTTCTCTTCATCCATCCAGATGCATGGACAGGCCTCATATTATCTATAACAGAGGTACCGGAAAATATGTGTGCTGGTTAAAGATCATGAATCCTGATGAGACACAGACTTCAACAGTCCTTACTGCAGATCACTTTCTGGGACCTTATACCAAGGTAAGAGAAGGACTGAAGCCTTTGAACATGAGCGCAGGAGACTTTGATCTGGCAGTGGCGCCGGACGGAAAAGCATATTATTATTTTGAGCGTGTACACAGTGAAACCATTTGCGCAGACCTGACAGAGGACTATACAGATGTGACAGGATATTATTCCACACATTTCCCAAGACCTTATCCACCTTATGTCAGGGAGGCAACTGCTCATTTCAGTAGAAAAGGAAAACACTATCTCCTGACATCGGGAACCACTTCTTATTATCCGAATCCTTCAGAAATTGCCATTGCCGATACCTGGCATGGTCCGTACAGGGTACTTGGAAATCCGCATCCGGAGGACAAAAGCAACACATCTTATCATTCCCAGATTTCTTCTGTATTTAAGGTACAGGGGAAAAAGGATCTTTATATTGCATGTGCGGATCGATGGCTGCCCCGGCAGATGGATGCCAGATATGAGGAGTATTCCAGAATGTTTGAGGCAATCTTTAATCCGGATATTTCCGTTGAAGAACGTCAGAAGCTGTTAGCCAGGGAACCCCTTCCGGAGGATAACACATCTATTGCGGATTATGTATGGCTTCCGCTGCGTTTTGACGGAGAGATGGTGTATATCGACTGGAAAGAGGAATGGAGTCTGGACGATTATGAATAAATAAGACTGCTGGCGAATGGCTGCAAAAAATATTACCAGGGAAAATTCTCTGCTCTCTTTTTCAGGAACTCCTTCCTGTATTGCTGAGGAGAAATTCCCTGGTATTCTTTGAATACACGATAAAAGTGATCAGCACTGTTGTAGCCTGTTTTTTCGGAGATATCTTCTATGGACAGATCGGTTTTTTCCAGATATTCCAGAGCTTCTTTCATTTTCAGTGTTTTAATAAGCTGTGTGAAATTTTTGCCCGTGTTTTCTTTGATGATCTTGGAGAGATAAGGGACAGAATAGTGAAAACGCTCTGCAAGTATGGGAAGAGTAACCGTTTTGTAATGACTCTGAATGTAGCGGACAATGGGAATATGATCCGGGCCGGACTTGTAATAGGAAAACTGCTGGTAGATGTGGTAGGAGCGGAGGACATAGACAAACAGCAGATTGATCCAGTAAATATTGCATCGTTCCACATAATTGTCATACCGGAAATTCTCCAGAAACAGTTTCTTTACAAGATCTTTGATCTCACAGGAAGCATCAGTTTTGATCAGCAGATAATTGGCCTCCTCGGAGGAGGACAGGATCTTGCGGAAAAAATCTGACAGGATGTCATCAGAGGAAAGCAGAGGAAAAAACAGTTTGCTGAAAGTGCTTTCCTTAATATAGATCGGAAATATGTAGGAATCTTTGTTAAGAAGAGTTACATTGTGCCGGGTAAATGGAGATAGAATGCAGAAATCACCTTCCGTCAGAATCTGCTGTTCATCCAGAAAGGTAAGTTCACACTGACCACGGTAAACGTAGTCGATCTCAAAGCAGTCGTGGAGATGAATAAAATCCTTGCATCCCCAGAACTGGTAAACGACAGTGAGCCCTGCGTTCGGAGGAACAATATCAAAACGCTCCGGAATATGCAGGATCTTATCCGAAAAATAGAAATATAGTTTCCGGATCTCTTTCAAAAAGTCATCGTCTTCCAGACGGATCAGACTGGATGTATCTATGGTACCCGGAAATTCCTTAAGGTAATGCTTCTGGGTGTAGATCTGGTGAAGAATAAAAGGAAAATCAGGGGCTTCTCCTGTGACACGATGATATTCCTCTATATGGTCCTGAATCTCTCCGATGGAAATATAAAAATTCATAGGATTCCTTCCTTTATAGTATGGTTATCGTTATCATATTCTATGGAAAATTCTATCACAGGCCGCTTGTAAAGAAAATAATAAAATGTATAAAATATTAAAAAAGGTCGGATTTCAAAAGAAAGATAATAGATCATATAGGGGCAGATAACTGTTTCAGCTGATAGAATAGAACTATCAAAAGAGAAAGATGAGGAGGTCCGAAATGGAACAAAAAATGAAAGCAACCGATAAATTAAGCTGGCTGGAAAAGATATCCTTCTCCGGCGGTGAGATGGGAACAAACCTGCTGTTTACAGTTATGAGTGCATATCTGCTGGTTTACTATACCAATTATGCTCATGTAAATGCGGCAATAGTAGGAACCATTATGTTTGTGTCAAAGATCTTTGATGCGATTTCAGATGTGGCAATGGGATATGTGGAAGAAAGATTTGCAAAGCCAGGAGCAAAGGCAAGACCATGGCTGAAAAGAATGGCACTGCCATATGCGATCTCCGCGATCATTCTTTTTACTGTGCCGGATTTTACAAGCACGGTAGCTCAGGGAATTTATGTATTTATTACTTATAATCTGTTCTGTACGATCTACACAATGATCGTTATTCCGTATAACTCTCTTCAGGCGCTGATCACACAGGATAAGGATGATCGAAAGACAACAGGAGTTCTCCGGTCAATCTTTTCTACTATAGCATCTACGATCGTGAATTCCTTTACAATGATCTTTATAGGATGGGCCGGAAATACAAAGCTAAGCTGGACCATTGTTATCGGTGTATATGCTGTCATTGCGCTGATCGTATACAGTCTTTGCTATGTCAACACAACAGAAAGAGTTAATGCTGAGGAAGACCAGCATGGACAGGATGACAAAAAGCTTGGTTTTGTGGAAAGTCTTTTCAATGTAATGAAAAATAAATACTGGCGTATCCTTACAGTAAACGGTATTTTTTCAAGTGCTGTAATTTCCCTGAACATGGGCTCTATGTTCTTTTATCTGGCCTATGTCTGCGGAAAGCCACAGTCTGTTGCAATCGTAGGAATGCTACTGTCCATGCCGATGCTGGTACTGATCCCGCTGTCAGCACCGATCGTTGCAAAATGTGGAATGAAAAACAGTCTGGTAGCAGGTGTCCTGATCATGACAGTGGGAAGAATTATCGTTGGAGTAAGCGGAGAAAGCTCTTTGATGATGATCTATGTGGGAACCTTTATTTTTGCTCTGGGCTGCAGCACACAGTGGTGTTCTTATCCGCTTCTCTGCTATACCGTAGAATATGGACAGTGGAAAACAGGCGTCCGTCAGGAAGGTATGATCATGTCTGCAAACAGTTTTGGTTCCAAATGTGGTACCGCGCTTGGTACTGCACTGTGCGGCTGGGTACTTGCCTGGGCAGGATATAACGGAGCTGCGGAGATTCAGACTGCATCAGCACTGACAGGAATTAAGATCGTCTATGTTTATCTGCCTGTTATCTTAAATATTCTTTCTGCAGTGATCTTAAGCTTTTATAAACTGGAAAAAGAATACTCAACAATTGTTAAAGAACTGGAAGAGAGAAAGGCTGTTGGAAAGTAACTATGTTTGAAAAATTATTTGATACTGTTATAGAAAATATGCTTGGCAGGATGACGTTGGAGGAGAAGGCCTACGCCCTGACCCCACTGGATAATCAGTACTGTTCCATTCCATCTCAGGACTTCTATGGCCCTACGCCTCAGGATGTTCCCGGAGGGGGACAAGATAACTGGCCTGCCGGAAAGCCGGTTCCGGGAGAGGATGGCAGACCTGCGGATGGAAAGTATCATCCTGTTGCTTTTCCGTCCAATTCTGCTGTGGCAATGAGCTGGGATAAAAAGCTGGCTTATGATGTGGGAGTGAAATGGGCACAGGAAGCCAAGGCCAGTCCGGAAAAGATAAATATCCTTAATCGTCCGGGAATGAATCTGAAGCGTTCACCACTGTGTGGACGGAATTACGATTATCTCAGCGAAGATCCGGTACAGACAGGAATTCTGGCGGCAGAATATGTAAAAGGAATACAGAGTCAGGGAATCGGTGCCTGCCCCAAGCATTTTCTTGCCAATAATCAGGAATTTGACAGAATGAATACAGACTCTGTAATTTCGGAGAGAGTGCTCCATGAGGTATATCTCCGTCCCTGGAAAAAAATGATCCAGGAAGCACAGCCCTGGATGATCATGACTTCCTATAATAAAGTTAATGGAGAGTGGGTCAATTCCAGTAAAGAGTGTATGAAGCTTCTGAGAGAAGAGATTGGTTATGAAGGCGTAGTGGTTTCGGATTTCCTTGCTATTCATCATAATAAGGTTGCAGCTCACAGAAACCAGATGGATATTGAGCTTGCCGCCCAGGAAATTCATACGAAAGAAATCGTGGAAGCGGTAAAAAATGGTGAGATAAAAGAAGAAGAGCTTGACCAGATCATCCGCCGTCAGCTTCGGATGGCACTGTATGCCCTGAAACAGGAAAATACGCAGGAAGCAGATCTGGAAGCTTTTCACAGGGAATCCATAGAAATTGCAGAGCAATGTATGTCGCTGCTGAAAAATGAGGATATTCTGCCGGTTACCGCATCCTGTACAGACAGACTTATTGTTGCAGGAGAACTGGCAGAAAAGCCTAATATAACAGGCAGCGGAAGTGGATATATGAATGGTTATATGGTGGAAAATCCCTTAAAAAATATATGCACACTTGCGGAAAAAGCAGGTATTCAGACCGAATATATTCCAGGATACAGAATGGCTGATAAGATCCTGCCACTGGGGAAAAAAGAGGCAGGACAGAGCTGTGACCTGCAGATACCCCAAATATGCCAGAGTGATCTGGTGCTTGCTTTTGTGGGGGCACCGTATGGCCATGAATCAGAAAGCTATGACCGGCCGGATATCTGTCTGCCGGAAGAACAGAGGGACATGCTGGACAGCCTGACAAAACAGACGGATAATATAGTTATTGTTCTTTCCGGCGGAAGTGTCTATGATATGACTCCCTGGAAGGACAAGGTAAAGGGAATCCTTTTTGCCGGATTTGCAGGAGAAGGTGCCGGCGCTGCTGTTGCCAATATTCTGTTTGGAAAAAGTGAGCCGGGAGGAAGATTGACAGAAACATTTCCAATAGATTTCGCACATACACCTGCGTATTTTGACTTTACAGGGAAAATGATGGAAATGCCACATGTAAATTACTCGGAAGGTCTTCTTACCGGATACCGCTGGTATGATACAAGACATCTTCCGGTACTGTATCCTTTTGGATACGGACTTAGCTATACGACGTTTTCCTACACGGAACCGGTTGTAGATAAAGCAGTTATGACGCCGGAGGATACACTGACTGTGAGCCTGGATGTCACCAATACAGGAAAACGGGCAGGAAGCCAGGTGATACAGCTTTATATCCATGAACAGGGCGGACTGTTTGCCAGACCGGAAAAGGAGCTGAGAGATTTTGCAAAAGTATTTCTGCAGCCGGGAGAAACGAAAACAGTGAAATTTACTTTATCAGGAGAGGATTTTGCTGTATACAGTGATGTACTGCATAAATGGGGAGTACAGTCAGACCGATATGAGATTCTTCTGAACACTTCTGCACAGGATTCCATAGCCAGGGTATCTGTAGATATTATCCGAGGAGATCAGATGTATTATTTTACTGAAATGTCACCACTGGTACAGTTCATAAATTGCCCGGCTTTCCACGAGTATCTGAAACAGAATGAACCGCAGTGGAAACAGGATTTCTTTGATCTGGAGAAAACAGAATTTCTCGTTCTGATGCTGCCATTACCATTCTACAGAGTTTCAGAGCCTCTTCAGGGAGAACCATTTTTCACTGCAGAGAAGATTTCAGAGATCATTGAGCTGTGTAATCAATATGTGAGGAGAGAGAATAACACACAGCAGAGGTAGGAGATTATGAATAAAATAGAAGAGACTCTCAGGAATTTTACGAATAGAAAAGAGATAGCAGGTGCGGCGGTTCTGGTTCGAAAGGAAGGAAGAATCGTAGAAGACTTTTCTTATGGATATGGAGATATAGAAAAAAAAGTGCCGGTGGATAGAAAGACAATGTTTCGTCTGGCATCCATGACGAAACCGGTAACTGCAATTGCAGTGATGCAGCTGGTTGAAACAGGCAAGCTGGGACTTTATGATCAGATAAAAGATTACATTCCAGCGTTTGCCGGACAGAAGGTATGCAGAGAGAAGGTTGGAGATCTGATCTACACTCCGGATCCCAACAGTCCGACAGGACAGAGTATCAATGAAGAAAAGCTCAGAAATATACAATATGTAAGAGCTGACCGGGATATTACCGTATTTGATCTTCTTAATCACAGCAGTGGACTAGGGATGGGACCTGTGGGGGATACTCTTGTAAAGCGTGTGATAAAACCGGAAGATAATGTCTGGGAACGTGCTGTAAAATATGCAGAGCTTCCACTGGATTTTCAGCCAGGGACGGCCAGTGGCTACAGTGCTATGGCCGGGTTTGAAGTTTTGGCAGCTATTGTAGAAAAAGTATCAGGGGAAGCTTATGACCGGTATCTGGATAAACACATTTTTGAACCTCTTGGAATAAGAGATATTACATATAGACCATCCATGGAACAGAGGAAAAGAATGCCAAGGCTTTATGAGTACTCACAGGGAACATTGACTGATGTATCAGATACAGATGAGGGCTGGAGTCAGATGAGCCCGATAAAAAATACGTGTGTTTCCGGAGCAGCAGGACTGATTGGAAGTATGGAGGAATATGAGAAATTAGCACATATGCTCTTACAGAAAGGAACACTGGACGGTATACAGATTCTGAAATCTGAAACAGTGGAAATGATGGCCGGAAAAGGAATAAGCCATAAGAGCGAAATGATTCCTGGTGTATACTGGGGGCTTGGAATGGCGGTTGTGGATAAACCACAAACAGTACATCTTTCAAGGAGCAGAGATAGTTTTGGATGGAGCGGTGCCTTTGGAACCCATTTTTTTGTGGATCCGGTTAATGATCTGGAGATGGTACTTGGAATTAATCGTTCAAATATTGGCGGAGCCGCCTCGGTGGTTTCGTTTGCTATAGAGGATGCAGTTCGAGAGACATTCTTGTAAAAGTGATGGAGTATACAGAATTTTGAAAAAAGTTCTGTATGCTCTTTTTATTTGCATAAAAGCTGATATACTTTATTTAAAGTTAGGGATAACTAACTAGCGGAACAGGAAAGACTAAGTTGCTGCTTTAAACGATATGTTTTTACTTTATATGAAATAAAACGGAGGGATAAATAAATGGATGTAAATGTTTTCTATGGGATCCTGATTCCGTTTCTGGGAACTTCGGCAGGAGCAGCCTGCGTATTCTTTATGAAGAAAAATCTGAATGAACAGGTACAGCGGGCCCTTACCGGTTTTGCGGCGGGAGTCATGGTTGCGGCGTCGGTGTGGAGTCTTCTGATTCCGGCGATCGAACAGTCTGCCGACATGGGGAAGCTTTCTTTTGTACCGGCAGTGTTGGGACTGTGGGCAGGGGTTCTGTTTCTGCTTTTGCTGGATCATGTGATTCTGCATCTTCATCAGAACAGTGATCAGGCCGAAGGCCCTAAGAGTAAGCTGCAGAAAACCACCATGCCGCTGCGGTCTGAGGGAATGGGAAAGGGAAAAGCTTTTGTGGGTGGAATGTTGTCCGGAATTGTAGAGCCGATCGGAGCGATTCTCACGATTCTGGCAGCTGGACTTATTGTTCCTGCACTGCCCTATCTTTTGAGTTTTGCGGCAGGAGCCATGTTGTATGTGGTAGTAGAAGAGCTGATTCCGGAAATGTCCACAGGAGAACACTCCAATGTAGGAACGATCTTTTTTGCGGTTGGATTTTCCCTGATGATGGTGCTGGATGTGGCACTGGGATAATGAAATTTTTCGATCGTGTGAAAAAATTCTTGACTTGGAGTTGACTCCAGGTTGTATCCTGATATCAGGAGGTGTGCTATGACGATCAAAGAAGTATCAGAGAAATATGGGATTTCACAGGATACTCTTCGATACTATGAACGTGTGCAGGTAATACCGGCAGTTACTAGGACATCTGGTGGAATCCGGGACTATCAGGAAGAGGATCTTAAATGGGTGGAGCTTGCGGTCTGCATGAGAAATGCAGGACTGCCGATTGAGAGCCTAATCGAATATCAGAAGCTTTTTCAGGCAGGAGATGGGACAATTCCTGCAAGGGATATCATCAAAAATATTATAAAGAGTTGCTGAAATCTTTGGATTTTCCTGATATTCATTTCCACCAGTTGCGAAATATAGCTTTAATGCGAAGGGAGTTTCACATTTATTGGGACATTCCAAGGAAATCATTTCTGTAGATGTTTATGGAGATACAGCACAGATTATAGAAGAATATTTCCATGCAGCCTGATGAAAAATAGAATAGTAGTGAAAGAAAAAGTACAAATAACAATCGAACATTTGTACTTTTTTCTTACCCTCCTCTATATACTTTTGAAATTATCTTTGATATAATAGGGACTGTTACAAGAACAAACAGTAAAAATAAGACAGGATCGGAGCCAAGTGATATCAGGTATTTCCGAGTGCTGTTTAATCCGGAAAAATCAGTTTTGTGACTTTTTGCAGTTACGAGCTAAAAGAAGTGATGATTCACCATAAAAATAAGCTTTTCGTTACGAATCCGGATACGAATTTTTGGCTGATATTAGTCGTACTGAAAAAGTTCACAGAACTTTTTCAATCGCATAAATGCGATTAAAAGTCACATCTTATTGAACATTAGTAGTTCAATAAGCGTGAATGGAGGAATTTACTATGAATGAGTTCAAACTAAAAGCCCCATACAAGCCCACCGGCGACCAGCCTCAGGCGATCGAGCGTCTGGTCAAAGGCTTCAAAGAAGGCAACCAGTTCGAGACATTACTGGGTGTTACAGG
>OCGZ01000587.1_pt1 | contig 21276 bp, 19 predicted proteins | sample 1538711 | NCBI WGS metagenome assembly OCGZ01 (sample SAMN04571720, study PRJEB22368) | human gut metagenome | biome: human gut; material: stool | host: Homo sapiens | place: Luxembourg | collected 2012-08-17
TTGGAGGTAGCCCCGGCAGTATGAAAAAGAAAAAAGTGTTATCAAAGGTAGTACCCTTTGCACATCTAATAATATACTCATATTTTGTGGTCATTCTGTGACGTCATTCTGAAAAAAGTATGAACAAAAAAGAAAAAATAACTGAACTGAATTCTTAATAATTTTTAAACTTTCCATATTTAGTTGAAACCATACGCCTCGACTGTTATACTGTGACTAGCAGATGGCATCAGGAGAAGAATACGTTTTATTCCTGATATTAATAAAATAATGAGGCGTGAATTTATGAAACATTTTTGGAAATATGTAACAGGGGTCATACCTGCGTACGGGCTTTTTCCCCTTGTCTTTTCATTTGTATTTAACTGTCTTGTATATTCCGGTTCAAGGGCGATCGCAGGCAGTTGGTATCACCACAACATAGAAAGTAATCTTGACCTGCGGCTTCCGTTTTTGCCGCAGTTTTTAATTGTTTATTTTGGCTGCTATCTGTTCTGGGCAGTAAATTATGTTCTTGCGGCAAGACAGGAGAAGGAACAGGTTTACCGCTTTTTTACTGCGGATTTCATATCCCGTTGTGTGTGCCTGATCATATTTCTGGCGTATCCAACTACCAATACAAGACCGGTGATCGAAGGAAACGGAATCTGGGATCTGCTGGCCAGGTGGCTTTATTCTGTTGATGCGGCGGATAATCTGTTTCCATCTATCCACTGCCTGGTAAGCTGGTTCTGTTTTCTGGGGATCAAAGATCAGAAAAGAATTCCGACATGGTACAAGAGAGTATCCCTTGTGCTGGCTGTGCTGGTTTTTCTGTCTACCATTTTTACCAAGCAGCATGTACTTGTGGACGTGGCAGGCGGTGTGCTCCTGGCTCAGGTATGCTTTATGCTGGGACAGAAAACAGAGATCTGGCATATTTATGAACGGATAGGAACTGAAATTGAGAAGAAGATCAACAGCTATATAGAAGGTGCCAAATGATGAAAAGCAAAAAAAGGATCATATTTAACGGAGTGTTTCTGGCAGTAGTTTTTGTCCTGACTATCTACGGCGTTTTTCACGGAGAAGATCTGTCCTCCATGATGGATGCCATACACAGGGCAGATAAGCGGTGGCTGGTTCCGGGAATTACACTGGTAGCATTTTTTATCTGGGGAGAATCCATTATTATCTGGTACATGATGCGTTCCAGTGGAATTCATCTGAAAAAAAGAAGCTGCTTTTTGTTTTCGTCCGTAGGATTTTTTTTCAGTTGCATCACACCGTCCGCCAGTGGCGGACAGCCCATGCAGATCTACTATATGAAAAAAGAAAAGATTTCCATTCCGGTGTCAACGGTAATCCTGATGATCGTGACTATTACCTATAAGTTGGTGCTTGTGGTGATCGGTATTGGAATCGCAATTTTCGGAAGAGGATTTCTCCACAAATATCTGGAAGGAATACTGCCGGTGTTTTATCTGGGACTGGTGCTTAATATCTTCTGTGTCACTTTTATGACCATTCTGGTATTTCATCCGCTTTTTGCAAAAGCAATCCTGGTGAAGGGAATGAAGCTTCTGGAGCGGCTGCATCTCATGAAAAAAAAGGGGAGTCGGCTGAAAAAACTGGAAGATTCCATGGATACTTACAGAGATACTGCGGCATATCTGAAGAATAATCCTACGGTGATCGTTAAAGTTATTGGAATCACTTTTATACAGCGGATGGCACTGTTTGCAGTAACCTGGTTTGTATATCAGTCCTTCGGACTTCACGGAACCGGATTTTGGGAGATACTTTTTCTCCAGGCCGTGATCTCGGTGTCTGTGGATATGCTGCCTCTCCCGGGAGGAATGGGAATCAGCGAGACATTATTTTTAACTATATTCAAGCCTGTGTTTGGTACGCTGCTGCTGCCGGGTATGGTACTGAGCCGAGGGCTTGGATATTACGGAGAACTTCTGATCAGTGCCATATTTACAGTAGTGGCTCAGCTGACTATCGGACAGGAGAGAAAAAAGAAGGCATAAAACAGTGCCTGGAGCTTAAAAAGAAAGGTTTACTGTTTACAGAGGAAACAGTAACAGAAAATGAGGTGTGCAAATGATTGGTTTTTATGATTACACAGTAATAATGACTTACATAAGTGTGGTGTCTTCCATGATCGGAATATTCTGTGCCATGACAGACAGGATTGCTACAGCTGTGTGCTGTCTGGCTTTTTCCGGGCTGTGCGATATGTTTGACGGAAAAATTGCCAGAACAAAGAAGAACAGGACAGATGAAGAGAAATGCTTTGGCATCCAGATCGATTCCCTGGCTGATATCGTCTGCTTTGGTATTCTGCCCATCGTACTTGGCTTTAAACTTGGAATGTACCATGTTTACGGAGTGGCGATCCTTCTGTTCTACGGACTGGCAGGACTGATCCGCCTTGCATATTTTAATGTGATGGAAGCAAAGAGACAGAGTGAAACAAGCGAAAACCGCAAATATTATCAGGGACTGCCTATCACATCCATGTCTGTGATCCTGCCGCTTTTGTTTGTTGCATCCATGATCCTGCCAGGTTATAAATGGTTTGTGGTGCTTCTTCATATTACAATGCTGGCAGTGGGACTTCTGTTTATCCTGGATTTCAAATTCCGGAAACCTACAAACAGAGAGCTTGTAATTCTGGTTGCAGTAGTTGCAGTCGCAGTTCTTTTTGTCCTTTTTTATAATGAAGGATGGTGGAGATTCAGCTATATCTACAAGACATCACTGGAGCGAGGTGGGACCTTATGATACGGACAGCAGACAGAAATGGTCATGTTGTGGAGGAAGATTCCTTCCAGAATAATCTGCTGGAAAAAATTTACGGATCAGCTTCCGGTCGTGCACTGATCCGGCCACTGGTAACTCCGTCCGTATCCATTGCAGTGGGAAAGCTTCTGGATTCAGGGATCTCGGCAGCAGCAGTGAAGCCTTTTATCCGGATGAACCATCTGGATATGGGGGATTATGAAGAACAGAAATACACTTCTTATAATGAATTTTTTAAGCGGAAGATCAGGGAGGGCGCGCGGAGCATAGATATGGAACCGAAGCATTTTATCAGCCCGTGCGACTGCCGTGCAGGTGTTTATCCTGTTGACGGAAAGACAGGATTTTCTGTCAAGCATACCAGATATACAGTGGAGGAACTTCTTAAGAACCCTTCCCTGGGAAAAAGATTTCAGGGTGGCTATGTGTGGGTGCTTCGTCTCTGCGTCCAGGATTACCACAGATATATTTACCCGGACAATGCCAGAGAGTCCAGGCGTGTGAAGATACCGGGAATCCTTCATACCGTGAATCCGGCTGCTAATGATGCCTATCCTATCTATAAAGAAAACAGCCGGGAATTTTCACTTCTGAAAACCGAGAATTTCAGTACAGTACTGATGATGGAGGTAGGGGCGCTTATGGTAGGAAAGATCGAGAACCGTCCGCGTAAGCCCTATGTATTTCGCGGGGAAGAAAAAGGCAACTTTGCTTTCGGTGGCTCTACCATTGTACTGATCACACAGAAAAATACAGTAAAACCAGACGAGGACATCCTGAAGAATTCCGGTGAAGGAATCGAGACAAGAGTCCTTATGGGAGAAAAGATGGGAGAATCCTTTTAACAGAGGGTTCTCTTTTTGGGTGGAAAATTTTTTTGGAAAAATGAAATTACGTTCACACACACATCACAAACCTGTGATATATTACAAATATGAACGTAAAGAAACGGAGGAATCGAAGATGGAAGCATTAAAAATCCTTGTAGTAGACGATGAAAGCAGAATGAGAAAACTGGTAAAAGACTTTCTTGCAAAAAAGAATTTCCAGGTTCTGGAAGCCGGTGACGGTGAGGAAGCCATGGATATATTTTACAAAGAGAAGGACATCGCTTTGCTGATCCTGGATGTAATGATGCCGAGAATGGACGGCTGGGAAGTATGCCGTGAGATCCGTAAAAATTCCAAAGTTCCGATCATCATGCTGACTGCAAGAAGCGATGAGAGAGATGAGCTTCTTGGATTTGAACTTGGTGTAGATGAGTATATTTCCAAGCCGTTCAGTCCGAAGATCCTGGTTGCACGTGTGGAGGCAATTCTTCGAAGAACGGGACAGAGTAATCCGGATGAGATACTTTCCGCAGGTGGCATTGTGATCGACAAGGCTGCTCATCAGGCAACGGTAGACGGCAAGCCGATGGACTTAAGCTTCAAGGAATTTGAACTTCTTACTTATTTTCTTGAGAATGAGGGCATTGCCCTTTCAAGGGAAAAGATCCTCAACTCTGTATGGAATTATGATTATTTCGGAGATGCCAGAACCATTGATACCCATGTTAAGAAGCTGAGAAGCAAGATGGGTGATAAAGGTGAATACATCAAGACAGTCTGGGGTATGGGATACAAGTTTGAGGTAGGAGAATGAAAAAGCCGGAAAAACAAAAGAAAGACAAACCTAAAAAAGTACACAGTCTCAGACATCAGATCACGGCTTATTTCATAGGACTTTTGTTTTTATCAATATTGACGATCACTGTGATAAACGGAGCTTTTCTTGAGAAGTACTATGTGTCCAAAAAGATCGATGTACTGCTGGATCTCCGCACAACGCTGGAGAGTACGGACATTGATGAGCTGATGAACAGCGAGGATGAGGAGAGTTCCAGGAGCATTCCTGATGAGATCCAGAGAGCCTGCTCCAGAAATAATCTTTCCTGGGTTGTGATCGACAGCAGCAACACCAGCTGGCTTTCCTGGGGTGAGAATGAAAAAATGCTTCAGAGCAAACTGTTCGGATATGTATATGACCTAGATGAGGACGGCGGAAAAAGTCACGTTCTGAAGCGTGGTGATGATTACACCATCCAGCAGTCCCATGACCGTTTTGCAGGAATGGATTATGTGGAATGCTGGGGAATGCTGGATGAGGATCATTATTTTATCATAAGGACACCGCTTGAGAGCATTCGGGAAAGTGCAGATATTTCCAATAAATTCTATTTTGCGGTAGGACTTGCCATCATTATTGTAAGCGGAATGATGATCATGGTAGTGACCAAACGGATCACAAGACCGATCAGTGAGCTTACCGAGCTGTCAAAGAAAATGTCAGATTTGGATTTTGAAGCCAGGTATGAGAGCAAGGTGGGCAACGAGATCGATATGCTGGGAGATAATTTTAACAGGATGTCCACTCAGCTTGAGAATACCATCAGTGAGCTGAAATCCGCAAACAATGAACTGCAGCGGGATATTGAGGATAAGATCAAGATCGATAAGATGCGAAAAGAATTCCTGGATAACGTATCTCACGAGCTGAAAACTCCTATCGCCCTGATTCAGGGATATGCGGAAGGTCTTAAGGAAAACATTTCCGATGATCCAGAGAGCAGAGAGTTCTATTGTGATGTTATCATGGATGAGGCGTCCAAGATGAACAAGCTTGTGAAGAATCTCCTCACACTGAATCAGCTGGAATCCGGCAAGGATGCTGTTGTGATGGAGCGGTTTGATATTGTATCCCTGATCAGGGGTGTGCTCCAGACCATGGATATCATGATCGGACAGAAAAAGGCCAAAGTGATCTTTGACGAACAGAAGCCGATATATGTGTGGGCAGATGAATTTAAGACAGAGGAAGTTGTCACTAATTATGTCAGCAATGCGCTGAACCATCTGGACGGTGACAGACAGATCGAGATTAAGCTTGTTGATGAGGACAGCCGTGTGAAGGTGACAGTCTTTAACAACGGAACACCGATCCCTGAGGCTGATATCCCGAATCTCTGGAATAAATTCTACAAAGTAGACAAGGCCAGAACAAGAGAATACGGTGGAAGCGGTATCGGATTATCCATTGTAAAAGCCATCATGGAGAGCATGAACCAGGAATATGGTGTGCAGAATTTTGACAACGGAGTGGAATTCTGGTTCACACTGGACCGGAAATAACAGCAAAAAATCGTACGGGACATCTGAAACTTTAGAACGGTAGTGTGAAAAATGGGCAGCAGCAGAGAAAAGTCTTTGCAACTGCCTGTTTTTGAGTTATACTAAACAAATGTAAATCGACGTGTGAGAGGAATTCGACCGAGATACAATTAAGCAGGAGGAAGCGGCAAATGATAGCAATTATCGATTACGACGCAGGCAACATAAAAAGTGTGGAAAAAGCACTTCAGTATCTGGGACAGGAGACTGTTGTTTCCAGAGATCCCCAGGTACTTCTTGGCGCAGATAAAGTGATCCTTCCAGGTGTTGGAAGTTTTGGTGATGCCATGGAGAACCTTCATAACTACGGACTTGTTCCGGTAATTCATCAGATCGTGGAGAAAGGAACTCCGTTCCTTGGAATCTGTCTTGGACTGCAGCTTCTTTTTGAGAGCAGCGATGAGACTCCGGGAGTGGAAGGTCTTGGAATCCTGAAAGGAAAGATTTTACGCATTCCGCCAAGTCCGGGGATTAAGATCCCGCATATGGGCTGGAACTCCCTGCATTTTCAGAACAATGGAAGATTATTCAAAGATATTCCGGAAAACACATACGTTTACTTCGTACATTCCTATTATTTACAGGCGGAGGATGAGGAAATCGTAAAAGCGACAACCCGGTATAGCACATGTATCCACGCATCTGTAGAGAAAGGCAATGTATTTGCTTGTCAGTTCCATCCGGAGAAGAGCAGCCGGTGGGGCTTAAAGATCCTTGAGAATTTTGCGGCACTTGAGGCAAACACCGGAAAGGAGGAGGCATAATCATGTTTACAAAAAGAATCATCCCATGCCTGGATGTAAACAAAGGCCGGGTAGTAAAGGGCGTTAATTTTGTTGATCTGAAAGATGCCGGAGATCCGGTGGAGATTGCCAAAGCCTACGATGCAGCAGGTGCGGACGAGGTTGTTTTTCTGGATATCACAGCTTCCTGTGAGGAAAGAGATACTGTGGTAGATATGGTAAGAGCCGTAGCTGCCAATGTATTTATCCCGTTTACAGTAGGCGGCGGAATCCGTACAGTAGATGATTTTCGTAAGCTGCTCCGCGAAGGTGCAGATAAGATCTCTGTAAATTCCGCAGCCATCGACCGGCCGGAGCTGATCCGCGAGGCAGCACAGAAATTCGGAAGTCAGTGTGTGGTAGTTGCGATCGATGCCAAGAGAAGAGAAGATGGCGGCTGGAACATCTACAAGCATGGCGGAAGACTGGATACAGGTATCGATGCTCTTGCGTGGGCAAAGAAGGCAGAAGAACTGGGTGCAGGTGAGATTCTCCTTACCAGCATGGACTGTGACGGAACAAAGGCCGGATATGATATTGCACTTACAAGAGCCGTTGCAGATGCAGTTTCCATTCCTGTGATCGCATCCGGCGGAGCAGGAACGCTGGAACATTTTTACGATGCACTGACAGAAGGCGGAGCAGATGCAGCACTTGCAGCATCCCTGTTCCATTACAAAGAACTTGAGATCCGTGAAGTGAAGGATTACCTTGCAGAAAAAGGAATTTCTGTGAGAAGATAAAAGGTTGAGAGGTGAAGGATATGGCTCCGATAGCTGGGGACTGGCAGGAGGCTCTTAAGGGTGAGTTTCATCAGCCTTACTATGCCAAACTTTATAAAACCGTGATGACGGAATATAAGACAAGAAAGATTTTTCCACCGCCGGAAGATCTGTTCAATGCGTTTCATTTTACTCCCCTTCACAAGGTGAAGGTGGTGATCCTTGGACAGGATCCGTACCACAATGACGGACAGGCGCACGGACTTTGTTTTTCTGTAAAAAAAGGTGTGGAAACACCGCCATCTCTGGTAAACATCTATAAGGAGCTTGAGGATGATATGGGATGTTATATCCCAAATAACGGCAATCTGGAGAAATGGGCGAAGCAGGGTGTTCTCCTTCTGAACACGGTGCTTACAGTAAGGGCCCATCAGGCCAATTCCCACAGAGGGATCGGCTGGGAACAGTTTACAGATGCCGCGATCCGTATCCTGGATGAGGAAGACCGTCCTATTGTATTTCTTCTCTGGGGAAGGCCTGCCCAGATGAAGGCATGCATGCTTCATAACCCCAGACATCTGATCCTGGAGGCTCCGCATCCAAGTCCTCTTTCTGCGTACAGAGGATTTTTCGGTTGCAAACATTTCAGTAAGGCCAATGAATTTCTGAAAGCCAACGGTGAGGAGCCGATTGACTGGCAGATCGAGAATATTTAAGTTAAGGAAAGTAAAATGGGTAAAAAAAACGATAACACACTTGTGAAAAACGCCTCTTTTCTGATGATTGCGGCATTGATTTCCAAGATCATCGGAATGCTGTACAAGAGTCCGCTTTCAACAACACTGGGAAGTCAGAGTTTCGCACTTTTCCAGTTTGCGCAGAATGTATATTTTATTTTGCTGATGATCGCGTCCTTCAGTATTCCTCAGGCCGTATCCAAGATCATGGCTGAGAAGATCGCTTTTCACAGATATAAGGATGCACAGAAAGTATTTTACGGTGCACTGATCTATGCGGCAGTTGCAGGCGGCATTGTAGCACTGATCTGCGTATTTGGTGCGGGAATTCTGGTTCCGGACAGTATGGCCAATGCCCGTCTGGCACTACAGATGCTTGCACCTACGATTTTTATGTCAGGTATCTGTGGTGTTTTCCGCGGATATTTCCAGGCATACCGCAATATGATGCCGACTTCAATCTCGCAGATCATTGAGCAGATATTTGTGGCAACCTTTGCACTTCTGATGTCCCATATATTTATTCAGCATTTTTCTGCAACAGGAGATATGGATCTGGTACACAGATGGGGTGCTGCAGGTGCTACCATGGGTACTGGTGCAGGTGTGGCATCTGCGCTGATCTTTATGCTGATCGTCTATGCAGTGAACCGCAGGATCATCCGCAAAAGGATCGCCAATGACCATCATTCCGTAAATGAGAGCATGGGTCATGTAATGAGCAATATTGTGCTCATTATCATGCCGATCATCCTCAGCGCTTTTATCTATAATGTAAACGGATATATCAACAGCTACATGTATTCCGGAATCATGGATATCAAAGGCGCTGCCAAGGATGTGATCCAGACTTTGTATTCTGAGTACGGATATTATATGACACTGATCAATATCCCGCTGACTCTGGCAAGTACAGCGCCGACTTCCATGATCCCGGAGGTTTCTGCACACTATGCAATGCATGATATTGAAGGTGCGAATATGAAGACAGACAGAGCTACCTGGATCAGTATGCTGATTTCCATTCCGGCTGCTGTAGGTCTTGCTGTTCTGTCAGGTCCGATCACAAGACTGATATTCCCTGGAACTAATGGCGTGGGCGGACAGCTTCTGATCCTTGGAGGGATTACCATTATCCTTAATGGTAATTCCAATATTACCAACGGTGTGCTCCAGGGTATCGGCAAGCCGAAACTTCCGATGATCCATGCAGCCATCGCACTGGTAGCAGATGTGATCGCAATGGCACTGCTTCTGGTATTTACCAACCTTGGTGTTTATACCATTGTTATCGCACAGATTGTTTATGCAGTTGTAATGTGTCTTCTTAATGACCATTCTATCAAAAAATACATGGGATATAAGAATCCGTGGAGAAGTGCTTATTTAAGCCCGTTCCTGGCTTCCATTCCTATGGGAATCGTGGCAGGAGTGGTATATTACGGTTTGTATGCACTGATCCATTCCAATGTGATCTGTCTTGGCGTTTCTGTAATCCTGGCAGCAGGTGTATATTTTATTGTATATCTGTTTGTGAGCAAGCCGGGTGAAGAAGAACTGGGCATGATGCCTGGCGGAAGATATATGAAGAAACTGGCGAGAATGATGAAGATCATCTAAGATCTTAAAGAAAATAAATATATGTATACAAAAACACCCACAGACAGTCAGGCGAGACATGATGCTTCGCCCTTGGCTGAGCTGTGGGTGTTTTTTTCATAAATAAGCAGGAAATTATCTTAATCTCTGCGTTCTGCGAATAATTTCACAATTTGCAGGGTAACTTCCACTGCAGTGTCCATCCCCTCCACGGTAATATGTTCATAAGGCCCGTGATAAGCATGTCCGCCTGTTCCAAGGTTAGGACATGGCAGCCCCATGAAGCTTAACCGGGCTCCGTCTGTACCGCCGCGGATGGGAAGGATCAGAGGAGTGACGCCGCAGGCCCGGCAGGCTTCCTCAGCAAGGGAGATCAGCCACGGGCAGGTATCGATGATCTCCTTCATATTGCGGTACTGCTGAGTGAGGGTAAGGGCGACTGTACCTTCACCCCATTTTTCGTTGAGGATCTTTGCAATATGAGTAAGCGTATTCTGGCGTGCTTCAAAAGATGCTGCATCATGGTCGCGGACAATGTAGTGAAGCTCTGCCCGGGAAACATCTCCCTTCACAGAACACAGATGGAAAAATCCCTCATAGTCTTCTGTGTTCCGTGGCGTATCAGCGGCTGGCAGCATGGAATTAAATTCCATGGCAACAAGAGACGCGTTGACCATGGTATTTTTGGAGGAGCCTGGATGAACGTTCACACCCTGGAAAACAACTTTTGCACTGCAGGCATTGAAGTTTTCGTACTGGATCTCACCTTCTGTATCCCCATCCAGAGTGTAGGCATAGTCTGCACCGAATTTTCCGACGTCAAAATGTGCCGGTCCCATGCCGATCTCTTCGTCTGGAGTAAAGGCGATGGCAAGAGGGCCGTGAGGAATTTTTTCCGTAAGGATACGCTCCAGAGCTGTGATGATTTCAGCGATTCCGGCTTTATCATCAGCACCGAGGATCGTAGTTCCGTCTGAGGTGATAAGAGTTCTGCCTTTCAGAGAAGAAAGATGCGGGAACATTTCCGGGGAAAGAATTCTGCCACTTGTGCCAAGAGGGAGCTCGCCGCCGTCATAATTTTCAGTGATGACAGGTGTGACCGGATGATCGCAGAAATCGGAAACCGTGTCCATATGTGCGATAAAACCAAGAGTTTTGCAGGAGTCCAGACCTTCTGACGCAGGAATATGGGCGTAAACATAGCAATGTTCGTCCAGGGAGACATCAGAAATCCCAAGATTTTTCAGCTCATCAACAAGAATGCGGGCCAGGTTAAACTGGCAATTGGAAGACGGGGCTGTGGTACTGTCTTCATTGCTTGGGGTAAGTATTTTTACATAGGATAAAAGTCGTTCGTATGCTTTCATATATATAGATCCTTTCTGGGAAAATTTGGTTAAATCAGAGTGGCCTTGGCTGTAAAAAACTCTGATTAACCGGAGATACTAACAGTATACCACACAGTATCCACATATTTATGCAAAAAATCCCCCGGTATGACAAAACATATGTTATAATCGGTGGGATAATAAAAAACGGGGAGGATTAGAGAGTGGAAAAAAGAATCATACAGGTCGAGGAAAAAGTACCTGCCAAAATGCTGATACCCTTAAGTATCCAGCATATGTTTGCCATGTTTGGAGCATCTGTACTGGTACCGTTCCTTTTTGGCATCAGTCCGGCCATCGTTCTTCTGATGAACGGTGTGGGAACACTTCTTTTCATTTTTATCACAAAAGGAAAGGCGCCTGCTTACCTGGGATCCAGTTTTGCCTTTTTGTCACCGGCGTTGCTGGTCATCAGCAAATATGGCTATGAATATGCGCTGGGAGGCTTCGTAGTTCTTGGTATTGCCGGTATGGCAGTTGCTTTTATCGTACGTCAGTGCGGAACGGACTGGATCGATATCGTGCTGCCGACAGCAGCAATGGGACCGGTAGTTGCACTGATCGGACTGGAACTTGCAGGAAGTGCAGCAAGCACAGCAGGACTTCTGGAGGATAAAGTAGATCCTAAGAATGTGATCGTATTTCTGGTGACACTGGGAGTTGCAGTATTCGGACAGATCCTTTTCAGAGGATTTCTTTCGGTTATTCCGATTCTGATCGCGATCATCGCGGGCTATGTGGCAGCAGGAGCATGCGGGCTTCTTGATTTTACAGCAGTAAAAGAAGCAGCATTTTTCGCACTTCCGAATTTTACATCACCGAAATTTAATTTTGAGGCAGTTATGACCATTTTTCCGGCACTGCTTCTGGTAACTTCCGAGCATATCGGACATCAGATCGTAACCGGAAAGATCGTTGGACGAAATCTTCTTAAGGATCCGGGACTTCACAGATCACTGTTTGCGGATTTCTTTTCCACCACAGTTTCCGGCTGTCTTGGTTCTGTACCGACAACTACTTACGGTGAGAACATCGGCGTTATGGCAGTGACAAAAGTTTACAGCGTGCAGGTTATCGGCGGCGCGGCGGTGCTTTCCATCTGCTGTTCTTTCCTTGGTAAACTGGCAGCACTGATCAGCACCATTCCGGGACCGGTCATCGGAGGAATTTCTTTCCTTCTTTACGGAATGATCGGAACATCCGGACTTCGTATGCTGGTTGACAACAAGGTAGATTACAGTAAATCCAGAAACCTGACACTGACAAGCGTTGTGTTCGTAACAGGACTTTCAGGAATTGCCCTGAAGCTTGGAAATGTAGAGCTTACAGGTATGGTCCTGGCCTGTGTGGTCGCTATGGCCCTGAGCCTTGTATTCTATATTCTTGACAAGCTGAAGCTGACAAATGATCAGTAAGACAGTATTATAATTTTGGGGGAAAAGCAGATACACGGAAAAAATCTCCGCTGTATCTGCTTTTTTGCTGAATAACAGCATATCAGTTATTCGGTTATGAGCAAGTAGCGAAAGCGGATTGCGAATATCCGATTGACTGCAGAGCTGCGTGGCGAAAAGGGATGATTTTATCCGCCTGATTGTCATATTATGAGTTTTGGTGTCAACAAAAAAACAGGGGGATTTTGAAGTATCTTATTGACAATCAGCCCGATTTATAATACTATGTAATACAGAAAACACGAACAAAGGTTCGAAAAAAAATAAAACGTAAATTATAAAATAGAGAAGAATAGGAGAGTCGAAGGATGATCAGTGAAGAGAAGCAGAAGGCGCTGGAAGCAGCCCTTGGAAATATTGAGAAGCAGTTCGGTAAGGGCTCCGTTATGAAACTTGGAGATTCCAGTTCCCATATGCAGGTGGAGGCAGTTCCTACAGGATGTCTGAGCCTTGATATCGCCCTTGGCGTGGGTGGTGTTCCTAAGGGACGTATTGTGGAGATTTACGGACCGGAATCCAGTGGTAAGACAACAGTTGCCTTACATATGGTAGCTGAGGTGCAGAAGAGAGGCGGAATCGCAGGATTCATCGATGCAGAGCATGCACTTGACCCGGTTTATGCCAAGAGTATCGGCGTAGATATTGATAATCTTTACATTTCGCAGCCGGATAACGGTGAGCAGGCACTGGAGATCACAGAGACTATGGTTCGTTCCGGTGCAGTAGATATCGTGATCGTAGACTCAGTTGCAGCCCTGGTACCGAAGGCTGAGATCGAGGGAGATATGGGAGACAGCCATGTAGGACTTCAGGCCCGTCTGATGTCACAGGCACTTCGTAAGCTGACAGCAGTAATCAGCAAGTCAAACTGTGTTGTTATATTTATCAACCAGCTTCGTGAGAAGGTTGGCGTTATGTTCGGCAATCCGGAGACAACAACAGGCGGACGTGCCCTTAAGTTTTACGCGTCTGTCCGTATGGATGTACGCCGTGTTGAGACACTGAAGCAGGGCGGCGAGATGGTTGGTAACCATACCCGTGTGAAAGTAGTGAAGAACAAGGTGGCTCCGCCATTTAAGCAGGCAGAGTTCGACATCATGTTCGGTACCGGTATTTCCAGAGAGGGAGATATTCTGGATCTTGCAGCAGAGTGCTCCATTGTCAACAAGAGCGGCGCATGGTACGCATATGAAGGAGATAAGATCGGACAGGGACGAGAGAATGCCAAGATGTTCCTGAGAGAGCATCCGGAACTTCGTGATGAGATCGAGAAGAAGGTACGTGTACACTATCACCTGGATCCGTCTGACGAGACAGCGGAGGCAGCTGGTACACAGGCTGCAGATAAAGAGGAAGAAGAGTAATCCATGCTGAATCCGGAAGAGAGAAACAGAGCACGTAAGAAAGCCATGAGACTTCTGGAACATATGGACCGCACAGAGAAAGGCCTGACGGACAAGCTCCGCCAGGCCGAATTTTCACAGGAGGCAGTGGAGGATGCCATTGCCTATGTGAAGTCCTACGGCTATATCAATGATGCCCGTTATGCCAGAACCTATATCTCATTCCGCATGGAGTCCAAAAGCCGCCAGAAGATCCTCTCAGAACTTCAGATGAAAGGGGTAGACCGCCAGACTGCACTGGAGGCCTGGGAAGAGATGGAAGAGCTTATGGAGCCGGATGAACGTGCAGTACTTCGTAAGACAATAGAGAAGAAATTTAAGCCGAATGCAGAGCTGGATGAGAAGGAGATGCGGAGGCTTCAGGGATATCTTGCCAGAAGAGCGTTCAAGTATGAAGATATCGCCCATGCTCTGGAAGAAATGAATATACGGGTGAAGCGGGATACGGGATCGTTATACTGAATTAAGCGACCAAAAAACCACAGTTCACATATGCTAACCAAAATTGGCTTTTTCAAGAGAAAAACTTGACATAAATGTGAAAAACAGCTAAACTTGTATTGTTGTATTTGTACAATGAAAACTAAATAAGGAGGTGCTCCTGTGGCAGGCACAATTATCGGTGTTATTGTCGCTGTGGTAGTCACGCTACTTATTGCAGTTCCTGTTACTTGCAAGATTGCTGTGGACAAGAAAGTACGCAAGGATGCGGAAATCGTAGGTACAGCAGAGGATAAGGCAAGGAATATTCTTGATGAAGCATTGAAAGCAGCAGAGACCAAGAAACGCGAAACTTTACTTGAAGTAAAGGAAGAATCTCTGCGAACTAAAAATGAACTGGAAAGGGAAACCAAGGAACGGAGAAACGAGCTGCAGAGATATGAGAAACGAGTATTATCAAAAGAGGAATCTGTTGATAAGAAAGCCAATGCAGTGGAGAAGCGTGAGCTGGAATGTACAGCGAGATTTAACGAGTTACAAGAAAAAGAAAAACGAGTAAATGAACTTGAGGAAAAAGGAGTACGGGAACTGGAACGAGTTTCAGGTCTTACCTCCGAACAGGCAAAAGAAGAATTACTGAAATCTGTTGAAGATGACGTAAAGGTTGATGTTGCAAGACTCTATAAAGAGCTTGAGAACAGAGCCAAGGAAGAAGCCGGAAAGAAAGCAAAGGAATATGTGGTCAATGCCATCCAGAAATGTGCAGTAGATCATGTTTCCGAGACAACGATTTCTGTGGTACAGCTTCCAAGTGACGAAATGAAGGGAAGGATCATCGGTCGTGAAGGTCGAAATATCCGTACACTGGAGACACTTACAGGCGTGGATCTGATCATTGACGATACACCTGAGGCAGTAGTCCTCTCTGCATTTGATCCGATCAGAAGAGAGATTGCCAGAGTGGCTCTGGAGAAGCTTATTGTGGATGGCCGTATCCATCCGGCAAGAATTGAAGAGATGGTTGAGAAGGCCCAGAAAGAAGTGGAAACGCAGATCCGTGAAGACGGCGAGACTGCTGCCATGGATGTGGGTGTACACGGAATCCATCCGGAGCTTCTGAAACTTCTTGGACGTATGAAATTCCGTTCAAGCTATGGTCAGAATGCACTGAGACATTCCATTGAAGTTGCACAGCTTTCCGGAATCCTTGCAGGAGAGATAGGTGTAGATGTGCGTATGGCGAAACGTGCCGGACTTCTTCATGACATTGGTAAATCCATTGATCATGAAGTTGAGGGCTCACATATCCAGATCGGTGTAGATCTCTGCAAGAAATATAAGGAGTCCCCGATCGTTATCAATACTGTTGCGTCCCACCATGGTGATGTGGAGCCAGAATCTCTTATCGCTTGTATTGTACAGGCTGCTGATGCCATTTCCGCAGCAAGACCTGGTGCAAGACGAGAGACACTGGAAACATATACCAATCGTCTGAAACAGCTTGAGGACATCACAAATGAGTTCAAGGGCGTTGAGAAATCTTTTGCTATTCAGGCAGGAAGAGAAATTCGTGTTATGGTCGTACCGGATCATGTAAGTGATGCAGATATGGTTCTCCTTGCAAGAGACATTGCAAAGCAGATTGAAGCAGAACTTGAGTATCCAGGACAGATCAAGGTCAATGTGATCCGTGAGAGCAGAGCGGTTGATTACGCGAAATAATCCACAGATCATATAAGAGTACTGATAATAAAGAAAGCCGGACAGCTTTTATATAGCTGCCCGGCCTTTTTGCGTCCTGAAATATTAACAGGAAGTTATATTACCTGGGATGTGAACGTAAACTGGTACAGGGTGAGTGAATGGAGATTAAGACAGAAAACCGAAAATGGAAAACAGCCGGAAGATTTCCAGCGGAAATATTGTTTCTTACCGGCTTTCTTGCAGGGACGATCCTGCCAAATATAGTTTGGAAGATGGAATGGAAACAGAAGACCCTGGCTTCTTTTTACCTGATCCGCAACTTTGCAGAGAAAGATATTTCCGGCAGCGGATATTTTATGGAAGTGCTCAGGCGAAGAGGAGGATTTTTTATTATACTGTTTCTGTGTGGCTTTACTGTGTTTGGTGTGCCGCTGTCTGTGGCGTACATGTTGATCCTGGGAGTGGAAACAGGACTTCTGCTTGCATTGTCGGTTCTGGAATTCGGACTTTATGGAGGACTTGCCGGAGCAGGGCTTCTTTTGCCACAGTATATAATCTATGTACCGGCCTATTTTTGCCTGGCAGGAATGGTGTACCGGCAGTCCTGCAGAATCTGGAAAAATTACGGCCTGGTGCCTGCAAAAAACGTGCCTTATATCAGAAAGGGAATTACGGTTTTTCTGATTTATGCAGGGGGGATTCTGGCAGAGAGTTTTCTGAATCCATGGATTGTTGAAAAAATTATAAGGAATCTGAAATTTTTTTGAAAAAGTTTCCCACAACATCTAGTGATGGTTTCCATAAAATCTGCGATATTTGGTGGTTAATGGCTGAAAGTGTTGAAAATGCGCGGTTTTGCGCTAAAAAACCGTTTGATTTTATGTAAAATTCACAGTATAATTCAGTAATAAAAGGATACAGAATTTACTATTTGGGATAAAATTAATATAGCATTAGCGTTAGAAACGGGATGTAAGGGAATGGACATAGAGATACGGGAATTTATTACATATTTACATAACAGAAAAAGAACATCGCATAATACAGAGGTATCTTATCAGAGAGATCTGAAGAAAATGGCGGCATATTTTGAAGAGCGCGGAATTTATGATATTAAAGATGTAGGGGAACTGGAGCTGGAAGGGTACTTAAGTTATATGGAACGCGGACAGTTTGCTTCTTCTACCATATCCAGGAATGTTGCTTCTATCCGTGCGCTGTTTCAGTATCTCCATCAGGAGGGCAGAATTGAGAAAGATCCTTCCCTGGAACTGAAGCCGCCCAAGGTTGAGAAGCGGATGCCGGAGATCCTTTCTGTAGATGAAGTGGACAGGCTTTTGAAGCAGCCTAACAGAACAACTCCCAAGGGAATCCGTGACAGTGCCATGCTGGAGCTTCTTTATGCTACGGGAATGCGTGTCAGCGAGCTTTTGCGCCTGGAGATGAAGGATATCAATCTTTCCCTTGGGTATGTGGTATGCCGTGATGAAGGCAAGGAGAGAGTGATTCCTATCGGGAATGTATGTAAGACTGCCATGGAAAAATATCTGGGAGAGGCCAGGGAGAAGTTTGTGAAAGAGAATGAGACAGAGTTTCTTTTTACGAACTGCTCAGGTAATTCCATGAGCAGGCAGGGATTCTGGAAGGTGCTGAAAGGATATGCGGAGGAAGCAGGAATCAAGCATGATATTACACCACATACGTTAAGACATTCTTTTGCCACGCATATGCTGCAGAACGGGGCAGATGTAAAGAGTGTACAGGAGATGCTTGGACATTCCGACATTTCCACCACACAGGTGTATCTGAACTTTGGCGTGGCGAAGATGAGAGATGTGTACATGAAGGCGCATCCGCGCCACTGAAATTAAATATATAAGTTAAGCCAGAAAGCGGATATCTGAGAAGATACGTTTTCTGGCTTAATTTTTAGTCACCGCAGATGAAGCAGCATGCAGGACTCTACTATATGATTGAATGTAAAAATCCCGACAGATCCGAATGATCGTAACGAATCTGCCGGGATAAATTTATGTCTGGAATATAAAGATCAGATCTGCCTAGCAGTTCTCGGCAATTGTATAGAGAAGCTGTTCGGACTGCTCCCATCCGAGGCAGGCATCTGTAATAGACTTGCCGTAGATATGGTTTCCGCCGATCTTCTGGTTGCCTGGCTCGATGTAGCTCTCGATCATGAGACCCTTTACCATAGTGTGAAGCTCCGGATCTACCTTGCGGCTGTGAAGAACCTCGCTCGCAATACGGATCTGCTGCTCGTACTGCTTGTTGGAGTTGGAGTGGTTGGTATCCACGATAACAGCCGGGTTGGCAAGATTCTTAGCATGATATTTATCATAGAGGAGACGAAGATCCTCGTAATGGTAGTTCGGAATAGCTTCGCCATGTTTGTTTACAGCACCACGAAGGATAGCATGCGCAAGCGGGTTGCCTGTTGTCTCAACTTCCCAGCTTCTGTAAATAAAACGGTGTGCGCCCTGGGCAGCCACGATGGAGTTCAGCATAACGCTGTAGTCACCGCTGGTCGGGTTTTTCATACCAGCCGGAACATCCATGCCGCTGACTGTTAATCTGTGCTGCTGGTCCTCTACAGAACGTGCACCTACAGCAACGTATGAGAGAAGGTCAGAAAGGTAACGGTAGTTCTCCGGGTAAAGCATCTCGTCTGCACATGTAAAACCACTCTCGCGGATAGCACGCATGTGCATCTTACGGATTGCGATCAGACCTGCAAGAAGGTTCGGTTTCTTCTCAGGATCCGGCTGATGAACCATTCCCTTGTATCCTTCACCTGTTGTACGAGGTTTATTTGTGTAAACTCGTGGGATGATGAGAACTTTATCCTCAATTTTCTCCTGTACTTTACGAAGTCTTAAAAGATAATCACATACAGCGTCTTCGTTATCAGCAGAACATGGTCCGATGATAGCGAGGAATTTATCTGATTTTCCGGTGAAAATATCGCGGATCTCTGTATCACGTTTCTCCTTAAGTGCCTGGATCTCTGCATCTACCGGGTACTGGTTGCGGATTTCCTCAGGAGTAGGCAGTTTCTTTATGAATTCAAAACTCATAGTATTAATTCCTCCGTAATTCCGTATTTTATTCAGCAGTCATTTGTAAACTGTTGTATTCGGTTATTAATTATAAACGATTCTTGCCGGATTGTCGATAGGGAAATTTTAACGCTTTCATGTGTAGAAGAGTCAGGAGCAATTCGCCCAGAAAAATACCGTAAAAATAACCCCGGAGTCCGATACGCGGGATCATAAAAACTACAAAGAAGATCCGGATAAGGATGCCGCAGACACTGTGTACCAGGCACCGGCCAGGTCTTCCAAGTCCGTGAAGAATGCTGGCAAGCATAGTATTTGTATAAAGAAACGGGCACACAAAAGACATATACCGTATGTAGATCCCGGCAGTTTTACTGTGAAAAAGCAGCTGACCGAAAAAAGGTCCGAAAAGAAAGAAGCCGCTTCCGCAAAGAAGGCCAAGGACCATGCAAACAAGAAAAGTCTGGTCTGTAACTTTAAGGATCTGTTTCTGATCGCCAAGGGCATCAAGCTCTGCTACAGAAGGCATAAGCATTACAGAAGCAGATGCAGTAAGTGTGGATGGAAAAAGGATCAGAGGAAGTGCCATTCCTGTAAACACTCCGTAGGTCTTCAGAGAATCTGATGCAGTAAGTCCGGAACGCAGGAGCATCTGCGGGATCAGCACCACTTCAATACTCCCAAGGAGAGTCAGAAGAATCCTGTTAAGGGAGACAGGAAAAGAAAGCTCAAAAAGCTCTTCGAGAAGTGCAGAAGTTTTCAAGGAGCGGGCTTCCTCCCTGGAAAAAGTATGGTTTCCGAAATAAAAGGAAACTGCCAGGAGAGAAGCAAGGGTTGCTGCGATTTCACCGGCCAGGGAGCCGCCTGCAGCAATAAGTGCAGTTACAGGGCGGTTTTCCCTGAGAAAGATCAGATACAGGACATAAGCTGCACCGATACGGACAGCCTGTTCTGTAAGCTGGGTAGCTGCGGGTACAAAAGCTTTTTTCCGGGCAAAATAATAGCTGCCAATGCAGGAATGAACTGCACAGACAGGAACTGTGAAGCTTATCAGGCGGAGAAGATTCGCAGTTTTTGGAGCTTTCAGTATAGCTGACGCAAAAAAATCAGCTTTCTGAAAGACAAATAATCCGGTTACAGAAGAAAGAAAAACAGCAGTGCAGGTGCCAAGGAGCAGGGAAAAATGTGCCTCTTTTTTCTGGCAAAGAGCAAGCTTGGAAGCGATGAGACGGGAAAGCGCGGACTGGATCCCGGCGTAGGAAAGGGCGCACATAAGTCCCTGTAGCGGCAACACCAGCTGATACAGTCCCATGCCTGCGGCACCAATCGTGTGAGATAAGAATATTCTATAAAAGAAGCCTGCAAGACGGCTGATAAGCCCGGTACAGGCAAGAATCAGAGTTCCTTTCAGAAATACTTTTTTTGACATGGCGATACCAGAGCTTTTTTTCAGTATATGAGAAAGTTAGTCTTGACAGAACTAAACGTTTCTGATAGAGTAAACATGAAATCCGAGGAAAACACTGGGAATTAAAAAAGAGGTGAGCGGATGAAACTGTCAACAAGAGCTAAATACGGACTCAAGGCCCTTATAGATCTTGGGCTTTACAGTGAAAAAGAAGCGGTCTCGCTTCAGAGTATTGCAGGCCGTCAGAATATATCAGTCAGCTATCTGGAACAGCTGATGGCTCTTTTAAAAAAAGCGGGACTTGTGAAGAGTATCCGCGGTGCTGCCGGAGGCTATTTCCTTGGAAGACCGGCAGAAGAGATTTCAGTGGGAGATATCCTTCGTGTCCTGGAGGGCGGCCTGGAAGCTGCGTCATGTCCGGGAACAGAAGGCGATGGTGGCTGCCAGGGTTCCGATCTCTGCGTAGCTAAATTAGTGTGGAAGAGGATCAACGATAGTATCACAGATGCAGTGGATACACTGATGCTCAGTGAGCTGATCGAAGAAAGCCGGAGAATACACGAAA
>OCGZ01000610.1_pt1 | contig 20507 bp, 17 predicted proteins | sample 1538711 | NCBI WGS metagenome assembly OCGZ01 (sample SAMN04571720, study PRJEB22368) | human gut metagenome | biome: human gut; material: stool | host: Homo sapiens | place: Luxembourg | collected 2012-08-17
TTTTTCCTTTTACATCAGGTATATCAACAACATAATCCAGATACATGAACATCCCCCTCTCTCTCTCTTTATAGTTGCATTTGCGACTAAATATAGTATGGCATAAAACCTGCATTTCTGCAACAACAAAATGCAGGTATTTCCTTATTTTTTCAGTATTTTAGGGCATTCTCAATCCGTGTATGATTCACTTGAGTTGCACTTTATTATGGAAGTTCACATTTTAAAATTTTATTTTCGTTAGGGCTATTCATTTTTGGAAGTTAAGGTAATTGTTTATAATCAATGCATTTCTCTTGTCGCTTTTATAGGGCAAACTTTAATACATTGGTAACAACGAATACATTTGTCATCATTAATTTGTGGATATTCGAATCCCTCTTCATCTTCCGCCATACAAATTGCCTCTTTAGGACAAATTGCATAGCACGCAGTGCATCCACAACATTCTTCTTTCCTTTTGTATAGAATTGGCATTTCTTTTGTCACCATTATCCCCCTTAACTATATTTATTTTTTCAATATACTCCGAATCTTTCGCTTTATTTTATTGCCTATACCATAGCCGCCATACTTAATTGCAAATTTCTGAAAGTCATCGCAGAAAAAGTCCTTCCAGACTTGTTCCCTATTATTTGGCTTTGGGAAAGGTGCTATAAATGGTTGCTGCATACTGTCTTCTAATTTTGTTTGCTTCCACTCAATCGCATTCTTAATTTCATTGAATTTATTTTCCCCATATTCATTGTTGATTAAAACCAACGACACACCCTTATTATCATCATACTCTGGGGCTGCTTTTTCAATTCCCCAATAGTCTGCTATTGTAATATCTCCTGGATGCGTAACTGACTTATAGGGGCATTCATAGCAACTCGGACGAAGTACGGCGTGTCCGTAGAAAATTGTACGAAAAACCTTGCTATTAGTAGACTTTGAATTTTGGAAATTCAATGTTTCGACATGATCTCGCCAGCCATATCTTCCCTTATTTCTAAAGTCAACACTCCGGATTGCCGAATTGTTTTTTTGTTCTTGCCACGATAGATATGCTTTCCAAACTTTAGGACTTGGCACTCCGTGACAGACAATATCTACACACAAGAGCTTTTCATAATCTCTCCCTAAAAACTGCTTTAGTCCAGCTACCTGACATGAAGTACCTGAAAAAAGGACAGAACGTCCAGCATCAAGATCTTTTTTTACATTTCTAAAGGTATTTCCAAGTCTGCTTTGAATGTACTTTGAACCACGCATTTTATTTCGGGTATCGCAATCTTCCGCTCTTACATGAACTGCATCAAAATCATCTGATAAAATGCATCCATAAATCACGCCACCATCCGCTAGAACTTGATCTGATAATGCTGTAAAAATTCCTCCTGATCGGGAGGCTGCTCTTATCTCCTCGCTTTTATGCTTTACAGCATATACCTTAGGCTGCTTCCAGTTCATTATGCCGCCCTCCTTCCGGAGTAGTCAGCATAGCAAGGGTTACTTTTTGTGTACCCCCCTCCCATAAATTTAAGGAGTTTATTCTTTACTTTTGTCCTTAATGGAGTCTTTCCATATTTTTTCATTATATAGTCGATTCCCTCTCTATAATAGTCTTCCCAAAATGTATCTCGAAGTTCCGATTTCTTAGTAGGTGCTTCCAAATTTGCTTGCCTGCATTGTTTAGTGTCACTTAGTCTGTATTCCAAATTCTCTTTAATATCATCAAAAAGCTCTTCTCCTTGATCTGTATGAATCAAAAAGAGAGAATTTCCGTTTTCATCATAAAAGTCTGGAATCATTTCATCGATATGCCAGAAATCGCCAATCGTCATATCTGTTTTCCTCTCAATTGTTGCATATGGGCACATATAACATGACGGTCTCAGCGCGCACCGGTTATAGAACACTTTAACATAGTCCTTAATTGAATATTCATAGCCTGCAACGGTTACAAATGCAGTAAGTGCTTTCCAACCGTTTCGTTTATCTTTAAATGTTAAATATGTGATCTTTCCATTTTTCTTCTCTATAGATTCCGCATATTTCCTCCATAGCTTTGGACTAGGCGACCCATGACAAATAATATCGACCACGCATACTCTTTCACGGAATCCTCTTATCTCTGAAAACTTACGGAATCCATCTGCCTGGCAACCCATCCCGACAAAAAGCAATTTCTTTTCCGAGTGCTCCTTCAGCCATTTTTCTGCATCTCTATAAACCTGTCCCGGCTTGCTCTGCATATACTTTGAACCGATAGCTTTATCCCATTCTTCCTTGCTTTCTATTAGATGGAATTCTGTAGCATGACTTTCATAATCATAGACCGCACATACCACTGCATTATTATTATCCAGAAAATAATCTGAAATAGCTACAAATGCTCCACCAGATGAACTGCGCCGTAACAACATCCTATCTTTTAGCCTTCCAGCATAAACTTTTGTTCCTATGTTCGTTATCATATGACCACACCTGGCATCCAAATTTCTCATGCCTTTTTCTTTCTTTTCAATATATCAGTTTTTCCCAAAAAACTATATGCTATAATTACTAAAACAGACCCACAAAAATAACCAATCCAATCAAAGCCAATATCCGTCAAATCAAATTCTCTGCCAGAAAACAAAAATTTAATGGTTTGATCAAAAACAGATACTATATTGCAAAGCACCATTGATTTCAGAAGCACATGCATTGTTTTTTTATTTCCAGTAAATAAATTTGATATAGCTACGGAAACTCCTAAAATCAAATATTCTGGAATATGCGCTAATTTTCTGAATTTTGCAATATTGTAAATCCATGATGTATCAGGATTGACAGGTTTCACTCTGATACCATTTTTTACAGTTTCCTGAACATAATGTGAAATCGCTATCGTATCTTTGGAATTTTGTAAAGACAAGAAAAAAATCATACCACATATCAATAATGGGAAAATCCAAATCATTTTTCTGTACTTCATTGATTGATTTCTTAGTTTCAATAATTTTCTCCATTTTAAATAGGAAACAGACAATAAATATATAGCATATCCATCAAAATTCCACTTTTTATGTTTATACCGTTGTACAAGCTTCTTTCTTCCTAAAGTGCCAATTACTTTAAAATAGCATACAGCAATTTTACACTACCAGATTTTATTGCAAGTAATTTAATCATATTTTTTAGCGATATATTTTCCTTGCAATACAAACTCATACACTCTTTGTGTGATGGCGTCATAAAAGAAGAAATGTAATTATAGCATTCCTTCTTGCTAATATCCTTAACATTGTATTTTTGATGTAATCGCCCGCATTATATGCCAGAACAATTACACTTATAGTTGGTTTCATATTTCTACTCCTCAATTTTTCTTTTTCACCATTTTCATAGTGTTTATAATTTTGTTTCTATTCAAATATGTTCCTATAACAGACACAAGAATTACGGCATATCGAATAGCCGTATGTGAATAAAGAAGCGAAAACAATCCAGTACTAAATATGACTACTACTCCAAGAGCAAGGATAAACTTCATATCAAATAACTCAACATTCCCAATGTTGTCTTTAACTGCCTTCTTCATAACACAATAGTGTGCAACACTAAGAAATAAGTAGCATGCCAATGTTGTATAGCCCGCCGCAATATACCCAAACGCTTTAATAAATATGGCATTCAACACAATATTTAAGATCGCAGCCCCAACCGATGCATACATTATTTTTTGTGTTTGTTCATAATAAAATTCAACCGCCGAAAAAACACTATACAAAAAGGTAAAGAATACACTTGCTGCCACTGGTGGAATAACATAAATTGCGTCATAATACTCATTTGAGCCAACAATCCATATTAGTTCTGGAGCAAATAAAATAAAAAGAAACGACATAAGCATTACAAGAAGCATAACCGCGTTGCAATGCTTTCTTATCGAGTCATACCGCTTATGCTTTATACATTCATAAATCCAAGGGGTCATAGCTTGAGTTATACTAAGCTTTATAAGATTGATCACCATTGAAGCAGAGTACGCAACACTATATATTGCCGTTTCAGTAGCACCTACCATACTATTAATCATAACTCGGTCGGCAGACGAGAGAACAGTCAACGACAAGCTATGTGGCAAGAGCGGAATATGTAATTGAAGAGCCTTTTTCCACCATTTTGTTATAATAATTTTGTGCGCTTTCTTTATATAGGAAACAATCAAAATGGCACCAAACATAACTTGCACAAGTGCAATTGAGAAAACTCTTGCAAATGCTTGGCTATTCGTGTTCGCAAGGAGTACAAAAGCAATTCCAAACACAGCATTTAGAAATACTTGTCCAACTGTCCATACAACTAAAGTTTTATATCGATAATTATATCGTTGTTTGGTTGACCACAAATTTACAACCGGAATGAAAAACACTTCCAAAAACATTAAAACAACGATACTTTCCGGTATTCCTAGTATAGAATTCCAAAATGACGGTGCTATCAAGTATACAATCAACCAACAAAACGTTATTAAGAATGATAAATCAAGCAATGAAACTGCTAATTCGTTTTTTTCTTTTTCATCCTCCATCTTTGATAAATTATTAATATATATACAGGTATGGAAATCCAATCCGCCCAATATCGTCAGTACACTAATCCATGACAAATAAACACTAAAAATTCCGTACTGTTCGGTTGACATAATCCTTGTAAAGATTGGTACCGTAAAAAATGATATTCCTTTTTGCAGAACAGTAGCGAATGTAAACCATAAGGCCGCTTTAGTTACTACTGACATTTTTTTATATTTAGTTATGAATTCAGAAAGATACTTTTTCAACATATCATTTATCACCTGCTTCGCTTAGTTAGCTTTTCTATAATTTTTCTTTCAAGATAAATAAAAGGCACCATCGACATCAAAAAAACAATCCAAAATCCGCTCTTCAAATTTACTGTCCACTCTTTTGAAATCACATAGGCGATTCCTTGCGTTAAATATATTTCGTATGAATATTTTCCAATATATTTTGTCACCTTACTATGGAATCTAATATCATATCCTACAATATACATGAAAAGTATAAATAAGCTGGAACTAATTGCGATTGTTAGTGTGTACATCAAAGAGGATACTTCGCCCCAAAAATGTAAAGCAATAATACTGAAACATAGTCCAACAACGCTGCTTATCAAAGCAGCCTTACTCGGAGCCTTTATTTTATTCTTAATTGCAACCGCACAGCCGATTATGATGCAGCAAGTTCCATTATAGTAAAAAGATGGCACACCTGTTAAAATTCCTACTATGTACCATATCACATTTAATACAATCAGACATCTTAACATTGTCTGTGGTTCTCTGATGATTTTAGCTGTTAAGAAAAAAATGCAGTACCAAACTAAAACCGCCAGTACATACCATGCGAACGGCAAACTTGTTTTTATCAACAAAACACTCTGAATTACTTCTGTAGCAGCTGTATTTAAGTCATAGGTTTCATGCAACAAGAGCGCATTTACAACAAACCATAACACCGTAGTAACAATATACGGAAGATACACTCCTTTGAATCTTTTCTGCAAAAAGCCATCCATGTAACGAGAATCTAGACTATATTTTTTCATTACACCATAGCCTGAGCAGAAAAAGAAAAGACTCACTCCAATGTATCCAAATGGTTTAAAAATCTTAAGAACTCCCAAATTGGGGATGTAATAGTGTGCGTGACTAAATACTATTAAAATTGCAGCAACGCCTTTCATACAATCAGCAGAGTCCTTATCAATAAATGAGCTATGCTGTCCCCCCCCCATATAATGAAGGCCATTTGCAATTATCACAAAAAATAATACTGTAATTATAACGGCGGTCATCGTTGTATTCCTCTAAAATTAATTTTACAAAAAGACTTCTTTAAAAAAATTCTGTGCTTTATTTCTTTGCGATACTAAAATATTATTTATGATCTCCGAATTCAATTCTTCCGTAATCATCTCTTCGGTAAATTGTTCGATTGTTCTATTTTCCAAATCAAACATTCTCAGCAGAGATTTCAAACGACTTGTTGATGGATTTACCTTTGCCGACACTTCCGAAAAAAACTTTTTATTAAACAAAATCGAAAAGACCGTTCCATGAAAAGAATTTGTTACAACATATTCCGCATTCTTTATGTATCCCAGCCACTCCTCTGGTCCAACATTTGTTTTTAATTTTCCAATACTGCCACTCTTCAAATCATTTGGTATATACACTATCGGAAGTCCTGTTTTCTCAGAAAGCTTTTTTGAGAAATCTAATAATTCATCTGCTTTTGTGATTTTATATACAAGAATATACTTGCCTTTAATATTTGGAGCAACACTTAATCCGTCCCATACTTTTCGACTTAAAAGTAATGTTGGATCAGGCATTACAGCAGCATTGTGTCCCGTCATATCTTTTACAATTTCTGTACCATTATTTTCCCGCACAGAAATATAATTGATATTAAAAAGCTTCTCTCTATAAAATTTTTGATATTCCATCGGAATTGATGCTACTCCAAAACTCGCTGCATAGCTACAGGTTTTCTTTTGCTTAACAAAATCCAAGTAATATGTTCCATCTTTATTTACTATAAGATAATTCCAAACCTGATCACTTCCCGTAATAAACACATCTGCTTCATTCTGAGCGTCTCCGATATTATTCTTATCATATCGTCTTGTAAGTCTAAGATAGTGATTCCTAAATTCGTCTATTTTCTTTTTCTTTCCCTTATACAGAATACCTTGAATAGACTTAAAAATTGCATTTTTAGGATTATGGACAAAATCCACTAAATTCGGATTTCTGTACGAAGCATCTATCGCTCTGTTATGATAATCAATTATCTTTGTTTCCGCAAAATTTTCATTTAAATACTCTTGCAACGCATATGCTTGCAAAACTGCTCCATAATTATAAGCAGACTGAAATGTTATTATACATGCATTCATTACTTTGCCTTTCCTTGCAAATTTATTTTTTCAAAATGGTACTCCGAATTTTTCACAATAAATATTGCGAATAAATAAAAATACAAAATGTAATTATCATACAGCGGATTGCCAGACATTCCATACACAAGGAAAAAGACTTGAATATACAATGAAAAAAGCAAAAAAGGAATGCCCTGGTGATACTCGTAAGAGCCAAATCTTAAAGCCAGCTGAACCGTACTAAAAAATGCATATCCCAGAACACTAATAAACACTACAAAGCCCAAAATTCCATTTTCCATAAGGACTGTAAGATAAATGTTATGTCCGCCTATTCCCAACAAACTAAACGCTGATGCTGTTCCCGTCCCAATTAAAGGACTAGACCAAATTTTTTCAAAGATATTTCCATAGATAACTTCTCTATATGTCAACGGATTATCATTATCAACAAATCTCGCAACCATTACCTGTGTAACTTCCATATTGCTAAACACAATCCATATAGCAAAAACCACCACTATAGCTGCCAAACATATCCGCCATATAGGAGCTTTGTTTGCTTTTTTATAAACAATAAATGTTACAAAAGCTGCAATTCCAGCACCAATCAGCAATCCTCGCTTAACTGTTAATAAGACACCGTATGCTCCAACAAACACGAATATAATGCCAAAAAACCTTTGAAATTTATTCCCAGCAGTTTTATAGTTGCAGTACAAATAGTACAAACCAACACCAATTAAAACACTGCAAAAAAAAGCCGCCGGTGCTCGATCTGGAAATAATCCGGTATACCAACCATTTCTAGTCCATGCATTCATATATGCATATTCATTTGCGCTGTATGAAAACAAATGGCTAACGCGGCTTACCAGTTCTGGTGCCATCGGCTGAATTAATATAAACGCAGCCAATATTGTGCACCCCAAAGCCAAAAATTTCATCACTTTATTTTCATCAACATTCTTTTGGCTTATATAGATACCAAATATAAAAGCAATTGCAAAGGAGAACACATACCCCATTCCTTTTGACATTGCCGGCGAATATAAGCATCCAAAAAACCAAACAAACAAAAAAACCAGAATGGGCTTATCGATTTTCTTTATCGGCAATACAAATGGGGATGCAGTTCTTACCCCAGCCAATAGCACTGCAAATATCGGCAAGATTTTCGTAAGAGAATTCGGTAAAAAATACTTACACAGTGCATTTATTAAAAAAACATATACAGCAATCTGAACCAATGTATCAGCTTTGCCATAATATCTCTTTTCTCCTCTCATTCTTTTAACTCCAGTCTAATTGTTTCACCTATTATTTTTCTTGAGCTTCCGAGCAACTAAATCTACCGCTTTCCCAGATTCAATTAAGTATCCTATTTTTAAAGCAAAATCGTGTTGCAATAATTTTGCATCACTAGATTTCTTTTTTTCGCTAAAGCTGCAATTGGTACATTTATCTGTGTTTTCAGCAATGGCTTTCCATTTATAAATTTCATTATCGGGAGTAAAGTTTCTTGCAAAGCATCTTGCGGCATCTCCCATTTTCATGCTCTTGCTTTGATCGTGCAATAATAAAGATATATATTTTGCTATTTCTCTATCCGTCTTTCCCAGAAAGCCTGTTTTTTCGTTAAGAATCGTTGTGTTCAATCCATCATTTCTCTGTCTGGATACAACTGGAATTTTATGTGCTTCCATTTCAATTGCCGACATACAAAATGTTTCATCTCTCATATAATGAGATGGATTAACAATTCCTACGCGCGTCGAAGAAAGTAATGTGTCTAATTCTTTCCAGCCTTTTGCGCCCATAAAATGAATGTTCTCCGGATGCTTTAATCTTTTCATTCTTCGCTGTATCACACGATCATAGTAAATGTCTGCTGCACCATTAGAACCTAATTTTGCACTTGCATTCCACACATTAGCTCCACCATAAATATAAAGCTGTGCTTCTGGTTCTTCAGCCTCCACATATTTCCAAATTTCCAAAAGATTGTGTACACCTTTTTGCGGCATGATACTTCCAATATACGCTGCCATAGGTTTAGCATGATTGCTCAATGTCGCATTTTCGTAAAACTCGTTTGGAATAATATTATTAATATATGTACACTTTTCCCAGCATGGTGTATCTCGCATATTTTCATATTGCTTTTCACTAACGCACACGACATACTGAATGTTTTGATTTCTTGCAGCGACAAGTTGTCTACTCCATGTCAATGTATTATGTGCCCACAAAGCGATTTTGACTTCTGTGTTAAAGCTCTTCTCATCTATACTATCTGCAACATTAGCATTTAATACTAGCACTTTTATATTTTGTTCTTCACAATACCGTATTGCCTCAGACTCACTTTTTACTACGACATATGGAACTGCATCATCTTTCAGGTCAAGCTCACCGTCTGTTAACAATAATGCTTTTGTTTCATTGTATTTTTCATTATATTTTTTAACCGTCAACAAAAATAAATACTGAGTTCCTCCTACGCCTGGGTTTCCAATATTTAAATCGGCATCTTCAATTGATTTCTTGACATTTTTCAGTCCAATATAAAATGCAATTTCTGGACTTTTTTCCGATTGTTTTGTCATTTTATATTACTCCTATTTTCCTCACTCTTCTTATACAATACCGCAAGCCATAAGTAATTGTTTCATTATGAAATTCCACGAAAATTCTTTTTTAGCCTGTTCTGATAATTTCCGCAGTTTTTTCTCGTCTATGTTTTTCCACTTGCAGTACAATCTATTAATGTCCACTGGATCTTCTCCATCAGGAACACATATCGTCACCGCTGGATCTTTGTATGGGCTCTTTCCGCTCGTTACAACTGGAACACCTCTACAATAATACTCAATAATCTTTAATGTAGTATCAATATCCGCATTTCTTCTATGTAGTGCAAGACAGCCTAAGCCAACATCAAATTCTTCGTACATTTCATTCAACTCATCCGTTTTTTTCATACCGTGGAATATTACTCGTTTCAATCCGAGTTTTTGCGCCTGTGCCTTTAACTCATCAATTGTCTGACTTGCGCCAACAATATGAAATTCCACTGGATGTCCATCTACTTCTTCCTTGCAATCTTTTAGACCAGCTAAAACTCTATCATATCCGTGATAAGGAAAAAGCGTTCCTACTGTAACCATTCGGAACACGCCATCTTTTGAATCATAGTTCTCTTTTGACTTGATTTTTTCAGTATTCACTCCATTGTTGATTTCAACCATTTTATGGTGAAGCCGAATTTTGCTGTTACTTCTTATAATGACAATGTGATCGGCATATTTCTTAATAAGTGGCGAAAACATGGCATCTACCGCTATTTTCGCAACTGCCCGATATTTTTTTCTGGATGCTCTAAATTGTTCTCCATAATAAGGATAGGTCGGAATCTCATATAGAACTTTTATCCCACGCTGTTGGGCTGTTTTCATAAGTGCAATCAGCGAAAAATTCGGGACCATCAACCTTATATAAATCAGTTTGAGGGAATTCTCTTCGACATATTTCTGAGCAAGCGTTAAAACATTCAACTCTTCTATTGAAGTTTTTTCGGACAAGGTATCTACTACTTTTGTTCCAGAGCCACACTTCATCAATAAGTTACAGCTTCCTACTGCTTTTCCTATTGCGGTTGCCTCGGCGTAAATTTTCTTATAAATGCCCTCATTTTCATTCAGTTCCAAATTTGTAATAAATAATGCCTCCACCAATGCAACCTCCTATGTGTTTACTTCTTGTCGTAATAATAATCTTTGTAAACCATGTATGATTTTTTCCACAGCTTGAATTTATTGTACGATGCAATTTTTCCAACGCTGGCATTTTCCATATGGATTACTTTCAAATCTGGGTCATAATACATCTTATCACCTGCTTCTACGAGCTGATGAGCCAATGCCACTTCCTCACCCCAGAGGAACAAAGAATCATCTAACAAACCACAATGGTCAAAGAATTCAGGTCTGAACAGCATCAATGCTCCGGTACACTGAAATATTTCTTTTCCCTGATTATCAGCCTTCTTCTTTTCGGCCATTCTTTTCTCACGTTTTTTCTTATAAAGCATATCTATAACAACTGCCATTAAATAGCAAGAATAATAGACTTTATACCCCAACTGCCGTTTCGCACTCGGCACGTCAATGAATTGTGGATTTTGATGCACCCCAGAAATCGTCTCAAGATCCGGAACAATGACTGTCTGCTTATTTCCATATTTTTTATTTTCCAGAGTTTCAAAGAAGTCTCGTGAAAAGAACAAATCGTTATTGCCTGCAATTATGTAATCATAATCTTTATAATTTAAAAATTTAATGCCAAAATTCAGACCGCCAAAATATCCTAAATTCTGTTCTGAATGAACCAGTCTAACATCTGTTTCTTTCTCAATCTGCCTTTTCAGCTCTTTATAATCGTTTTCTTGTGAAGCATTATCAACAATTACGATTTCAATATCATGTTTTCCATAGCCGTGAATGGCCTTTATATTTGAAACATAATTTGTTGTTATCCAGCAGTTATTGTAATTCACTGCAACAAATGCAATCTTCATTATGATTCTCCAATACTTTAATTTATAGCCTCTTAATAACTCTCGCCGGGTTACCAGCAATCACGCAGTTATCTTCAAACTTTCCGCATACCACAGCACCGGCACCGACAACACAACCATCGCCCAGCACGGTGCCTTTCAGGATTATACTGTTGCACCCGATAAAGCAGTTCTTACCGATCTTAATTTCTCTGCTCGGCACCAGATCACTGTCACCACCATTTTCATCTCGCAACAGTTTGTTTCTGGTTTCTGCCTCAATCGGGTGAAAGTCATTGTCCAGAATCTTGCAGTTGCCGCCGATGCAGGTATTCTCACCAATCGTGATCTTCTTGCGGGCGTAGATCGTTGCTCCGCTTATCCCTACGTTATCTCCGATTTCGATTTCCGCTCCCGGAGCACGGGTAACGATGATTGTCCGGCTGTAAAGACCGACTAGATTGCTAAAGAAGCTGCTCTTAATTGTGACGTTCTCACCGATCTTCAGCTTGGCACCACCCTTGTTGAAAATAATAGGCACACCCTTCAGCAAGAGGTTCTTTCCATATTCAACTTTTGTCATCTTCATAACCAGCTTGAACCAGTTACTGTTCATTCCCTCTCGCCTCCTTTACAGCTTCAGAATTTCTTCTGCATACTTCTGTACACTTACGTTTCTGGTCAGATTCTTCTCAAGGTTTTCCCGGCTTCTGGCTCCCATAGCTTTCAGTTCTTCACTTCCAGCATTGTCAATGAACCAGCGAATGTTCTCCTCCACCTTGTCGTACTCACCAGGCTCGCAACATAGACCGCCCTTTGTGTCTTCAATGATGCAGCGAATCTCCGATCCTGATTCCAAGACCCCAATTACTGGCCTTGCAGCAGAAGCCAGTCCGTAATATTTTGACGGGCAACTCACGCCTTTGATGCCTTTAGCATTCACACACCAGTGGACATCGCCGGCGTTCAAGCTATAAATCAAATCAGCTTTATCCTGATACGGGATAAAGGCCACATTCTCCATGTGATGCTCAGCCACATAATCTTCCAGTATCTTCAGAACGGAACCAGCACCAACAAAGGCAAAAACGACTTCTCTTCCATCCGCAGTCTTGGTACCAGCACCGAATTTTCCAACGACTTTGAGTAAATTCTCAAGGTCATAGTACAAACCAATGTTGCCGGAGTACATGATGACAAACTTACCATCCAGACCGTACTTCTTCTTGAAAGCAACTACTCTCTCGTTATCCGATTCCAGCGGATAGATCTCGTTCTCATCGATCCAGTTATTGATCATGACAGTTTTCGGGACTTTCTTACCCTTGAACCGTCCTTCTACCGTTTCAACCAGATCGCGGCCAACTGTGATGATCAGATCACTTCTCTTGCAGCTGAACTTGTCAAACCACATCATGGCATCAGTAATCAGCTTGCTCTTGCTGTAGCCAACGGCCAGCACCTGCTCCGGGTTGAAGTCCTGAATGTTGTAAATATACTTGGCGTGCTTTACCCATTTGCCCCAGACACCCAGGAGACCACCAAGAATCGGCGGCTGTGAGATAGAGAACACATAGTCCTGTTTTCCAACCTTAAAGGTCGCACCCATTGCCCCAAAGAAATAGGAAACAATGTTCTTCACACGGCTCTTCTTGTTGGTCTTACTGAATTCCGGCACCCGGATTCGCAGCACTTTTACGCCATTTATTTCTTCTTCGTAATACTTCTGTGTCTTATATTTATCTTCAATAGTCCCAAGGTAGCTCGGAACCACACAAATTACCGTAATATCAAACTTATCCAGCATTCCCTCCGCCAGCTCACGGAGGATCTGACCCGTGGATGCAGTATCAGGTATGTAATAATGCGCATAGATCAGCAGTTTCTTTTTTGCCATCCTGCATCTCCTCTCTGTGTATTTCCACGTCCTTAGTCATTTAGTCACGCTGGAAAATATCTCTCGTGTAAACTTTCTCTTTTACGTCATCAAGGCACTTGTCATAGCGGTTTGCGATGATGGCCTGGCTCATTTCCTTGAACTTGGCAAGGTCGTTGACCACGGTGCTGCCAAAGAAAGTATCGCCGTCTTTCAGGGTCGGCTCATAAATCACCACAGTTGCACCCTTAGCTTTGATACGCTTCATGACACCCTGAATAGAACTCTGACGGAAGTTATCAGAATTGGACTTCATGGTCAGACGATAAACACCGATGGTCACAGACTTTTCCTGCTGTGCGTTGTACTCGTTGTCCTCGTCATAGCCGTAGTAACCAGCCAGCTTCAGGACACGGTCAGCGATAAAGTCTTTTCTTGTTCTGTTGCTTTCCACAATTGCTTCGATCAGGTTCTCCGGCACATCGGCATAGTTTGCCAGAAGCTGCTTGGTATCTTTCGGCAGGCAGTAACCGCCGTAGCCGAAGGACGGGTTGTTGTAATGACTGCCGATACGAGGATCAAGGCAGACACCATCAATGATTTGCTGAGTGTTCAGACCCTTGCTTTCTGCGTAAGTGTCCAGCTCATTGAAGTAAGCAACACGCAGAGCCAGATAGGTATTGGCAAACAGCTTGACAGCCTCAGCTTCCGTGAAACCCATAAACAGTGTGTCGATATTCTCCTTGATAGCGCCTTCCTGCAGCAGACCGGCAAACTCATGTGCAGCTTCTACCAGACGCTCATCGTTCAGGTCAGTGCCAACGATGATACGGGAAGGATACAGGTTATCGTAAAGGGCCTTGGATTCACGCAGGAATTCCGGACTGAAAATGATATTCTTGCTGTTGAAATTCTCACGAACAGAAGCGGTGTAACCAACAGGGATCGTAGACTTGATAACCATGATGGCGTTCGGGTTATACTCCATGACCAGCTTGATCACAGCCTCAACAGCAGATGTGTCGAAGTGCTGCGTGTGGCTGTCGTAGTTGGTCGGGGCCGCGATTACAACAAAATCTGCATCCGAATAAGCAACCTTTGCATCCAAGGTTGCAGTCAGATCCAGATCCTTTTCTGCCAGATATTTTTCAATGTAGTCATCCTGAATCGGAGATTTCCGGTTGTTGATCATCTCAACCTTCTCCGGGATAATATCCACAGCTGTCACATGATGATGCTGGGAAAGCAGGGTCGCAATCGACAAACCAACATAACCTGTTCCGGCCACAGCAATTTTGTAGTTCTTCATAGTATTTCTCCTCCAAGCCATTTCTGGCTCCCCTTAATTTTTTATCTATCTACACATCCAAATTCAGGATGATATCAGCGTGTTTCTCGATATGATAGTCACATCCGCTTGATGTGTTTATCACAGCGGTGTGCCCAACTATTGCTCACACCTCAACTGAACAAACTCTCCATTTTATTGAGTACACACCCTTTGATGCGGCAATCGAATTTTCCTCAACTGAAACTTTAGCGTACACACCTTAATGACCGCTTACCATCAAAGTGTTGCCTTATATACTCATAACCCGATGGACAGCCACCCTATTTTTCAAAGTGCTGACCTTTATTGTCATAACCTGTTCGCCAACTTACTTTGTTAAAACTGTACAAGTTCATATCTCACTCTTGTTGCAACATGAACAATCATCTACCCCTCACCACCTCTAATTCTCCAGAAAAATGCAGTTATCATGTCCACCTACAGTCTGCAATAAATTTTTCCAGCAAAATAGATTTTGGGCTTTTCAACGCTTTCAACCTCCACCTCTAATTCTTCGGAAAAATGAAGGTATCATGTCCGTCTCTTGCTCTGCAATAAAACAGGCTCGCAGTAGGGGTATTTCGCATGAGTTTTATACGCCACCGTAGACCATCATGCCGCCACTGAAAGTTTGAGGTAGACATTCAACGGGCAGGACACGCCTTTGATGCCTTTAGCATTCACACACCATTGAACATCACCGGCGTTCAAAGAGTAGATAAGGTCTGCCTTATCCGTGTCCCTCACACAAACTCCACATCCCATACATCCACCCCGGAATCCTGGAATACATCTCTCAGTCTCTTATGCAGCATCGCCTGTGTAACGCCTTTTTTCAGCACTACCTGCAGGAAGCCGCCTCCTCCGGCTCCGGAGATAAATTTTCCGTCGATGAGGTCCTCGCATACGCCAAAAATCTGATCGATACAGGTGTTGGTGGAGCCTGCGTCCAGTTTTTTGGAGATTTCCCAGTGCTGGTTCAGAAGGTTTGCGAATTCGTCAATGTCTTCTTTTTCCAGGGCAAATTTCATCAAAGCTGCTACTTTTTGCATCTCGTCCAAAGCTTCCAGGGATTCTTTCCGGCCTCCGATATAGTTTCCTACTACTTCTCGGAGCAGGTTTCTGGCCAGGCGCCGCTGACCTGTGTAGATCAGTGCAAATCGTTCCTGCAGCTCCTGTTTTGTCTTTTCGGAAATTTCCACTTTTTCTACTTTGAGATGCTGGCGGATTCCTGGTCTGGATGTGATAAATTTGATTCCAGGGGTCAGGCCGCCGACCTGATCCTGCCAGCCGCCGCCTGTACTCATGATCTGCTCAAGATTCAAGACTGTGTCGTAGATCTGGCTGTCATCCCAGTTTTCTCCCAGAAATTCTGCAAAAGCTTTGACACAGGCACCTGCAAGAATGCTGCTTGTTCCAAGACCGGAGCCTTTTGGCACACCCTTAACACAGGTGGACAGATAAAATCCACCTCCCATTTTTTCCAGAACCTTTTTCAGGTCTGCTTTTTCTTCCAGCGGAAGGATTCCACAGGCGATAATAGCTGCCTTGTGCAGTGCAAAAGGATCGTATGGATTATGACAATCCTGGATTTCTTCTGCTGTTTCTGCTGTTCCGTAAGCACCGGTGTCTGTGCTTGCCAGTTCAATATGTAATTCCGGGATCCTCCGGATTTCTACTTCAATTGGTTCACAGCCTCTTAACCTGATTGCTGCATTAAGAACAGTTCCACCGTGTTCATTACAGTATGGTGGTGTGTCTGACCAGCCGCCGCCCCAGTTTACTCGTACCGGAAGATTTACTTTTACATGCTCCTTTGCAATCTGATAGTTGCCTTTTCCATCCAGCTGCGTCTGAGATGCGATTTCTTTCTGTATCTGGGAAAAACACTCCTGTTCCAGCATGTCGTAAGTTTTTCCTGCAAAACACTTTTTCGTGAATTTCATGGAACGTGACACTGCATACAAAATTCTTATCCTCTGGAAAAAATCTGCCTTTTCTGCTGCTTCCATCAGAAGCTGATAATGCCGCTCCCTGATTTCTTTTTCTCCGAAGATCTTCAAGGCAGGGATGTAATGTCCGCCTTTTTTAATTTCTTCCAGAAAAAGTGCTACAAGGATACGGGCTTCCAGATCTTTTTTCCAGGAAAGGATGTTTTCAGTGTTTCCATAACGGAATGATTCTTCCAGGCTTAGTCTGGTCTGTTTCTTCCAGTTCTGAACCTGCGCCGAATCTGCCTGTCCTTCGCTCATTTTTACAAGAAGCTTTCCTGCTTCTGCTGCTTCCTGGAATGTCCGGCATACAGGATACAGCTTTGCATTCCAGAGAGCATGATTTTCTCCTGTCCACACATCTTTTACAGTCAGGGAGTTCTCTCTGAGAAAACTGTCAAGGTTTCCTTTCAGAAAGCTGCCTTTTTCTTCCAGTGTTTTTTTCGGATTGTCCAGCACGCCGTATGTTCGGATCACACATCTGCCTGCCTGTGCCCCGCAAAGCTCTTCAGCTTCATCTCTCAGCTTTACACCATGGAACACCGTATTTTCCGGCACACAGATATCCTTAAGAAAAAGTCCTGATACCACTGCCCCTTTTCCAATATGAGATCTGCCTTCCAGACAGCTGTCCTCAATGTAGGTTTCTTCCTCAACTTCTGTTTCCGGTGCGATCAGTGCTGTATGCAAAGCTCCGGCACAGCTGCTGGCATTTGTAAACACATGTTTTTTCCAGTCCAGGAATTCGTAGTCTGCCACTTCTTCTGTCATCAGAGCTCGAAGTTCTCTTGTTGTTCCAAAATGGATAAATTCAGCCGGTGAAAGGCAGATCAGCTTCATCTGATACGGACTTAATGCTTCCCAGATTTTTTCCCTGCAGGAAAAAAGCTCTTCGCAGAATTCACCTTCCGGTTTTTCTTTCTGATATTGTTCAAATGTGGAATCTGCAGCCAGTGGATACAGAAAATCTCCGTAAAAACTGACTCTTGCTTTCTCATTTACAAAAGTTTCATATTTATCGGGGTCCGTATTTTTGCCTGTTTTATCCGCGATCAGATTAAAAAGAGCGCCAAGGATTTCGGCATCCAGAAGTACAGCCCCTGTATCAAGATCCACGCAATCTTGTCCGTTCACAGCTCCCAGTTTACGAAGTGTTTCTTCCGGCTGCTTGTGCAGAAACATTTTTACGTGGTCATTTCCATCGTTTAAAAACACTCCATGATCCACGCCTACTTCGATCGGGGATTTCATGGAGATTGCCGCAGCTCCGCGGAACTGGGCATCTATCTGTAAAGGATTAAAAAGGAGGAGCACATCTCCGGAAAGCACCAGCATTCCCTCTTTAAATCTGGCCGGAACGCCTGCCATGCTGATTAGAAATTCATCAAACAGTGTGGAACCTCTTCCATCCGGAAGTTCTCTTGGTACTGGGGAAAAAAGCTTTCCGCATACAGAATACTGCGGCACTCTTTTGCTGTCCCCGCCGGAATGGATCACCAGGATTCTTTTGTTATGGAAATCTCCATGGAGTCCTTCTTCTTCGGAAAGAAATCGGAGTACATTTAATGTTGCTCCTCCGGAACCTACACGTTTTCCTTCCGGATCCGGCAATACGAAGTATTTTGTCCATCCAGGCAGTACGCCCTGTTCCAGTCTGTCTGCAATCTGGCTGCGGAAGGATCTGGCCTGCTCTTCGTTTGACGAAGTCAGGATCACATAGTCCCACCTGGGAAAATTAACTTTGCGGATGCTCCGTGCATAGTCCTCCCATGCGTCCTGACAACTCTGGCGCAGAAAAAGATTTTTCAGTTTCTTGTATTCTGTCTTCATTGCTTTCCTTATCCTTTGCTTTTTCATACTTTCTTTTTTTCATAACTTTGAATACTCTTATCTGCTGTCACGGCCCGCGCCGTAACTTCTGCAGAAATTCTTTGCCGACTCTTCCCTTTATCGGAAAGACACGACAGGCGGTATTCAACCTGTCAGGAGCTACCTGTAGCAGCTGCTGAGTTGTGCTTGCGCTTCTATAAAACAGTGGTTATACCACCTGTTTTCCCAATTGCTGAATACATTTACGGCTTAAATTCCTGGCACTGTTCAGACTTCTGCTTCCCCTGTGACCGTTCCGGCAGATATATTCATCGGCTTTGCGGTTTACTGATACGATCGGTGCACCACAGCTGGCACAGGTCTCAGATATTCCTTTTGCATAGGTCTCGATTACCAGAATGCCGTTTTTCCAGGCTTTGTATATCAGATTGCGGCGTATTCCGGTGCTTAAATGCAGTGTGCTCCAGTTTCCTGATCCGATCATTACATAGTCCGTGTATTCCTTTTTATATTTCGGAAGGATGATCATTGATACCTGATTTTTCAGGCAGAATTTAATGATCTGTGCGCTGACCTCATGGGCATAATATTCAGACAGATGTTTCAGCCGCATCCAGTATTTCCTGTTTTCTCCCGGCTGCTTCTCTTCACCAAGAGACTTTCGGGCTTTCTCGATCTTTTTCTGGATCTGATTACATCGGTGAGTATATTCTTTTCCTCCGCTCCAGAATTTCACAGCAATTTCTTTGCCAGCTCCATCACATACAGTACCTACAGCAAAAGCATCTCCATTTGTAAACTGGATGGCGCAGATCCTGCGTCCTTCCTGTATACGCTGTTTTACACTTGCTGTATCTGCTGTGAATTCTTTTACAGGTACATGGAGCATGAGATATTTTTTCTCATAGGTTACTGACGGTGACATCAGTTCAGCCTGTTCCGGAAATATTTCTCCATAAAGACGGCAGCGCATCCATTGCCATTTTTCACCTGTCCAGACCTTCAGCGTGATTTCCTTATGGGAAAAATCTCTGTACATTCCTTTATAATAGGTAACTGCTGAATGAAGCTTTTCTGCTTTCCTGCCTGGAATGATACTCTGTCTGGATATGTGACTTTTTGCTGCTGCTATAGCACTGTTAATGGCTGCCCGCCGAAAATACAGAGGAACCTTTTCCCAGGGTATTGGTACCTCCGGGATTTTTTTATCCCGTCCCATAATGGTAAGTACTTCCAGTGCACGCATGGTTTTCTGACTGCTCAGTTCCCACAGTTCCTCTCTTTTCAAAAGCAGATCATAATAAAAGCTCTCGATCTCGTTATAGAGTTCCTGTGTCTTCCTAAACCAGTCCGGATGCCCACAGCAAAGACGCAGCTTTCTGGTGGTTATGCTGTAGCCTGTGGTGGATGGCATTTTTATATTCCTTCCGTATTTATTTATATAACTTATCCAATTTTATTTATTTATCGCTTAATGTTGTATTAAGCGACAGTTATTTTTTTCGGATTTTTCAAGTTATAAGTCCAAAATTTTGAACTATATGTAATGATAACATTCACTTTTAGCCTTGTCAAGCTATGCAGGCTATGCAGAACAGACCAATTATGACGTTTTTTCTGCTGTTTTGTAAACATTTTTGCATATTATCTTAATCATCTCATCTGTGCTCTATCGAAAATGGTCAAAATAAGTGGTCATTTAAATTTCCCGTAAACCTTTAATCTTCAACTAAAACTGCAATCAGAATGGTCTATTCGTGGTCAATAAGCAGTCAATATCATTCTGTATATTTAAAAAATAACACGGATACTATCAGCATTTTTCAGAAGTTCGTCGCTTAATACAACATTTAGCGACAGTTTTCACATTTTCCTTGGTAATGCAAAAAGCCTCCCAGATTAACTTTCTGAAAGGCTTTTTTACTGTTTCATATTAAACTTACCCTTTATCGGGGCAACAGGATTTGAACCTGCGACCTC
>OCGZ01000647.1_pt1 | contig 19010 bp, 19 predicted proteins | sample 1538711 | NCBI WGS metagenome assembly OCGZ01 (sample SAMN04571720, study PRJEB22368) | human gut metagenome | biome: human gut; material: stool | host: Homo sapiens | place: Luxembourg | collected 2012-08-17
CCTGCCTTGTAGGAGGTATCTTCGAGGGCATACTCGGAGCCTTCTTAAAGCCTTTACGCAAGTTTTTCCCTGCAATCGTTACAGGCTCAGTTGTTATAGCAATAGGACTTTCACTCCTTGGAGTGGGAATCAACTACTTCTGCGGTGGCACAGGCAAAAATGATTACGGCTCACTGCCAAACCTTTTTCTTGGAATGGTTGTACTTATAGTAATCGTGCTTCTTAAGCATTTTGCACCGTCGCGCAGTATTTTTTCATCATCTGCCATCCTTTTTGGTATTCTGGCAGGATATGTTGTAGCAATCATTATGACACTTACCATGTCACATACAGGTGTGACTGCTGACGGTGTCAAATACACATATTCATGGGTAGTAAACTTTGACGAGGTTAAAAATGCAGCATGGATAGCAGTTCCAAGCTTTATAGGCTTTGGAAAGCTTTCAGATGTGGGAATTTCCTTCCATGCCAATGCAATCATCCCAATTGGCATCATGTTTATCGTTACTGCAATCGAGACAGTTGGCGATATCTCAGCCTGTGTGGAGGGTGGAATGGACAGAGAGGCTACAGATTCAGAGCTTTCAGGCGGTGTTATCTGTGATGGTCTTGGTTCATCATTTGCAGCGCTTTTCGGAGTACTGCCAAATACCTCATTCTCACAGAATGTAGGTCTTGTTTCAATGACAAAGGTTGTCAATAGATTTGCTATTTCAATGGGAGCTATATTCCTTGTTATTTGCGGCTTCTGCCCAAAGATTGGAGCTCTCATGTCAATCATGCCTCAGTCAGTGCTCGGCGGAGCTGCTGTTATGATGTTTGCTTCTATCCTGATTTCGGGAATTGAGCTCATCACAAAGGAGCCAATCGGCAGCCGTGAGATTACAATTATCTCAGTAGCAATCGGTTTAGGCTACGGACTTGGCGCTACAACCGGTGCTACATCACATCTGCCATACTATGTACAGCTTATATTTGGCGGTTCAGGTATCGTGCCTTGCTCACTTTGCGCTATTCTTCTCAATATTATTTTGCCGAAGAAGTCAAAGAACGCGCCATATATGTGGGATATGGACGAGAAAGACGATGTGAAGCGTGTGGATGACTAACGCTTAGGATTTTGAAGCCGTCCGGTGCATTAAGTACACCGGCGGCTTTATTGTTTGTGGGAAAGTATGGAAATATATGGAAAAAGTGATTTCAATAGTGGGCGCAGGTGGCAAGACCACACTCGTTCATAAGCTTGCAAGGGAATATCACAGGAGTGGAAAAGGTGTGCTTGTCACAACAACAACGCACATGTATGTCGAAGCTGACACTGACCTATCCTGCGATTTTTTTGCGTTAAGGGATAAAATAATAAAAGATGGATATTGCATGGCGGGGCAGAAAATATCAGAACAGTCAAAGCCAAAAATGTGCGGACTGCCGTATGATTTGCTGGATAGACTGATTAAAGACATGCCACAGGCGTTAGATTATGTTATAATCGAAGCAGATGGAGCAAAGCACCATTCTCTCAAATATCCGGCAGCGGATGAGCCTGTCATATATCCGCTCACCACAGATGTTATCATAGTGCTTGGCACGTGGGAAAAGGGCAAGCTGTGTAAAGACGTTGTGTTCAGATATGAGCTTATGCAAAACGAGCTAGGAATGGCAGAGGATGTAGTGGTTGATGACTCGGTTATAGACACGCTGCGTCAGGTCTATGTCAAAAAGCTTCGCGACAGCGGGTTTGAAGGACGGATTTCGACATATTACAGATAAACATGGAAATAATAAGTTAACAGGGTAACTAATTATATGAGCAATAATCAAATAAAAAAGAAAAATTTGTTAATCATATGCCGTGGTGCAGGCGATCTTGCGACAGGCATCATCCACAGACTGCACCGTGCAGGACATCAGGTGATAGCGCTTGAGACAGACTATCCGGCAGCCATACGGCGTCAGGTGTCCTTTTGCGAGGCAGTGTATGATGGGAGCGCAACTGTAGAGGGTCTGACAGCCAGACTGCTTCCTGCCTTGAATGATGCAGAGACAATTTCCGGGATAAATGACACACCGCAAGCTCATATTGCATCGCAAAAGTGGAAGAGCTCAGCTATCGAAGCTGTGCTTGAGGCCGGAGAGGTTCCGCTTCTCATAGACCCAACCGGTGAATCAATTGCACTTTTTAGACCGGATGTTGTGGTAGATGCCATAATAGCAAAGAAAAATCTGGGCACCACAATAAATATGGCACCGCTTGTGATAGGAGTAGGTCCGGGCTTTACGGCAGGCAAGGACGTGCATCTGGTGATTGAGTCCATGCGTGGGCACAATCTGGCGCGCATCATTACCGATGGCATGGCACAGCCCAACACAGGGGTTCCGGGAAATATCGCAGGCTTCACAAGTGAGCGTGTGATACACGCTCCGGCAGCAGGATATATTTATGATGTCAGAAAAATCGGAGATATTGTGCAAAAGGGCGATGAGATAGCGCGGATATATCCGGATAAAGGAAGCTATGACAATAAATTGTCTGAATATGTTCCGGTAAATGCTACAATTACAGGCATCATACGAGGTCTTATCCGTGAGGGTTATTATTTCAAGGAAGGCTTCAAGATAGCGGATATCGATCCACGCGAAGGGGAGCTTTCAAATTGTTTTACGATCTCTGACAAGGCAAGGAGTATAGCAGGCAGTGTGCTTGAGGCGGTATCGGCATTTGAGCACGGCATAAGGATTTATTAAATGTGCAGTTACTAATAGATAATAAATTATGGTAACTGAACAGTTACAATGAGGATTAATTAATTGACGCAGCAAAACGGATTAGATATCAATAATCAGGAACAAAATAAAGAAAAGCTCACACATTTTAATGAGGCAGGGGAAGCCCACATGGTGGATGTGCACGCAAAGGATGACACATACCGCGTGGCGAAAGCCTGCGGCACGATAAAGGTAAATGACGCTGTATACAGGGCTGTATCTACGGGCACGGCTAAAAAGGGTGATGTGCTGGGAGTGGCAAGGATTGCAGGAATCATGGGAGCAAAGAACAATTCCATGCTTATTCCGCTCTGTCATCCTATTGCTATGACAAAGTGTGATGTTGAGTTTGAGCTGGATGAAAAAAACAGCAGTATCATGGCAATTTGCACGACAGCCTGTGTGGGCAAAACCGGTGTAGAGATGGAGGCCATGACAGGGGTCAGTGTGGCGCTTCTTACCATATATGATATGTGTAAGGCGCTAGACCGTGGAATGGAAATCGGGCAGATACATCTGCTTGAAAAATCCGGTGGAAAGAGTGGACACTATACAGCTGAATAGTTAAAAATACACATTTAATCAAGGATAACAGGGTGATGTAATGTATACTGTAGGGATTATAACGATAAGTGATAAAGGCGCAGCGGGCCGGCGCGAGGATAAAAGCGGCCCGAAAATAAGACAGATGCTTCCCAAAGATGAGTACGAGGTGGTTTCATATAAAATCATACCGGACGAGAGAAAACAGATTGCAGACGAGCTTGTCAGGTTGAGTGATGACATGAAATGCAATCTGGTGCTTACAACCGGCGGCACAGGTTTTTCACCTAGGGATATCACGCCGGAAGCTACAATGGATGTTGCACAGCGCAATGCACCAGGTATCGCTGAGGCACTGAGAGCGTACAGCATGAGTCTTACACCGCGCGCCATGCTTGGCAGAGGCGTTTGCGTCATCAGGAAAAACACACTGATAGTTAATCTGCCCGGCAGTGTGAAGGCAGTGTCGGAGAGCATGGATTTTCTGATGGGAAATATAGAGCATGGGCTTGATATTTTACTGCAGTATGACAGTGAGTGCGGTCGGTGTACTAGGTGTGGTTTGGAATAGTTAATATTTACAGAGATAATAATTGGAGTGTGGGATTATATGAAGCTTATGAAGACAACTGAGGCAGTCGGACAGGTGCTCTGCCACGATATCACACAGATTATTCCCGGCGTGAAAAAGGATGCAGTTTTTCGCAAGGGGCATATCATAACAAAAGAGGACATACCGGTGCTGCTTAGTGTCGGAAAAGATACCATATATATATGGGAAAATGATGAGACCATGATGCACGAGAATGAGGCTGCGGAGGTGCTTTATCGTATGAGCGCATGTGGCACAAAGAAAATTGAAGCAGACACACAATCAGGCGTTTCTTGCGGCACTGTGAGTAAAATGCATCCGTCCCCCGTAAAGGAGGGCAAGATAGAGGTAATCGCAGACTGTGATGGACTGCTTAAGGTGGATAGCAAAAAGCTTGAAAAGGTCAACTCCTTTGGAGAGCTGATGATAGCCACAAGGCACGGCAATACCACTGTGAAAAAGGGTGATAAGCTCGCTGGAACAAGAATCATACCGCTTGTCATAAAAAAAGATAAGCTAAAGGAAGCTTCTAATATATGTGAGGATGGTCCAATCCTTGATATTAAGCCGTTTGTGGTCAGAAAAGCAGCAATAATTACAACCGGAAACGAAGTGTACCATGGCAGGATACAGGATGCATTTACACCTGTTATAGAAAAAAAAATAGCAGAGTTTGGCGCACAGATGATGTTTCATGAGGTGTTTGATGATGATGACAAAAAAATCACAGACGGATGCTTACGCGCGATAGAAGCCGGAGCGGAAATTGTATTCTGCACAGGTGGAATGAGCGTGGATCCTGATGATAAAACGCCGCTTGCCATCAAAAATACAGGCGCACGGATTGTGTCATACGGCTCGCCGGTGCTTCCGGGAGCCATGTTTTTGCTGTCGTACTATGATGCAGGTGACAGGCTGGTGCCGATATGTGGGCTGCCCGGCTGTGCCATGTACAATAAGCGCACGATATTTGATATTGTGTTGCCTAGGCTTATGGCACGTGATATGATTTATGCAGATGAGCTTGCCGGACTTGGAGAAGGCGGCCTCTGCCTGAATTGTGATGTCTGCACGTTTCCTAACTGTGGTTTTGGAAAGGGCTTTTAACATGCGCGATGGATTTGGCAGAGAGATTGACTATATGCGCATATCGGTGATAGATAGCTGTAATTTAAACTGCTATTACTGCAATCCCTGTGACAATAATGAGCACTGTCATGCACTAAATATACTTAGCGTAAAAGAGGTGCTTTGTATAGTCCGCGCAGCCACAAGGCTTGGAATTAAGCATTTTCGTCTGACAGGCGGTGAGCCGCTTTTGCATCCGCAGCTTGATGAAATGGTTTTACAAATCAAAAAGATATCGGGTGTCAGCAGCGTATCGCTTACTACAAATGCAGTACTGCTTGCGCAGCATGCAAAGTGGTTAAAGGAAGCAGGCATAGACAGCATAAATGTGAGCCTGGACACTATAGATGCGTCAGAATATGAACGCATCACAAAAAAACCGCTGCTTGAAGAAGTAAAGCATGGAATCAATGCCGCTATAGAGTGCGGAATAAGAGTGAAAATCAATGTGGTGCTCACACCGCAGACAGATGTGGTGGCGCTCACACGATATGTTGCAAAAAAAGGTACAGATATCCGCTTTATAGAGATGATGCCGGTAGGTGAAGGACACACCAACGGAGTCGAGCCATATAAGAAGGTTATTGGTACACTTTCAAAACTGTATGGAGAACCTTGCCGTATAAATACTGAAAAAACAAAAGAAATTAATTCGGGAAATGACAAACGGAAAATTCCGGATAACGGCCCGGCAGAGTATTACATTTTTCCGGAACTTGGTATCAGAGTAGGTCTGATTCAGGCAATTCATGGGAAGTTCTGCGACACCTGCAACCGCATACGTGTTACGGCTGACGGCAGGCTTATGCCATGCCTGGGAAGCAGCGTGACGATGGATTTAGTACCTGATTCATGCGAATTTACAGATGATTTGGAAAAAGATTTTGTAATAGTTCAGGCACTAAAGGCTGCCATAAAGGCAAAGCCGGGGTGTCACAATTTTAATGATAATGCAGTGACATATACAAAAACTACAGAGACAAAGACTACAGAGATAGAAGCTGCGGAAGTAAATGCAGCAAGAAATATGAGCCGGATAGGGGGCTGATAGAAAATAATGGGAAAGCTTCTTGCAATCAATATAAGCAAAGAGAGAGGAACTGAAAAGAGAGAGGTGCCACAGGCGGAGCTTGTTGCAGACTATGGCATCATGGGAGATGCACATGCCGGAAAGTGGCACAGGCAGGTCAGCCTGCTTTCCGCGGAGAAAATAGATGACTTCAGGGCAAGAGGGGCACAGATAGACAACGGTGCATTCGGTGAAAATTTAATTATTTCAGGATTTGATTTAGGAAATCTGCCTCTTGGTACACGCTTTTGCATAGGAGATACCATCCTTGAGATGACGCAGATAGGCAAGCAGTGCCATTCGCATTGTGCCATATACAAGAGGATGGGCGAGTGCATTATGCCAAAGGAGGGTGTGTTTGCGGTAGTCGTAAGAGGTGGTCAGATTCATGCTGGTGACGAGGTGAAGTTGATTCCGGCCAACATATATGCTTCGATAAAGGACAGACCTGTGGACAGCCGCTGTGAGCTTTTGACAGTCATAGAAGGAGCACATGCCGGGGCAAAGGCACTCTATATAGATGGCAGAATAAGAGTGGCATACGGCAATGTGTGGGCAGATGAAATAGATGACAATGATAATTCCATTGTGATGTTCAGACAGCAGATAGGCAGCAGACCACGTCTCATAATCTGCGGTGGAGGGCATGTATCGGCGGCACTTGTACGCATGGCATCGCTTTTGGCATTTGACATATGGGTGATAGAGGACAGACCTTTGTTTGCAGACAATGCAAAGCGCCAAGGCGCAGACCATGTGATTTGCGGCGATTATAAAGAAACTCTCGCCAAGCTACAGCCGCAGGCGGATGATTACTATGTATGCATGACAAGAGGACATCGCTTCGATATGGAATGCCTCACAGAGATATTCAAAAAGCCCTATGCCTATGTGGGTATGATGGGCTCAAAGAAAAGAGCTGTGATAGTGAAAAAAGACCTTGAAGAATCGGGATTTTCACAGGAAATTATATCAGGATTACATTCTCCAATAGGTCTTGCAATAGGTGGACAGACACCGGAGGAAATTGCTCTTTCGGTGATAAGCGAGATAGTAAAGTGTAAAAATGAGCGTACAAGCTGCACTCAGATAGATAACGAAGTGCTTGACGCACTTACTGAGGTGGCTGGGCATTGTGCATCAGTTACACACTCCCCGGATGAGAAGTACATACTGTGTACCATCATAAAAAAGAACGGCAGTGCACCGCGCGGAGTTGGCACACAGATGCTTGTGAGCTCAGACAACCGTATTGTTGGAACAATAGGCGGAGGCTGTGCGGAGGCTTTAGTTATAAGCCGCTGCAGGAGGCTGTTTCGCAATCAGGAGTTCAAATGTGAGCTGATTGATGTCAGCATGAATACTGACGATGCCGAGAATGAGGGAATGGTGTGCGGAGGTAGCATTTCAGTGCTGCTGGAGCAGATCAGATGATGAATAAATAAAAAGAAAAGAGAGATTAAAAGTGTGATTTTAAGAAGAGCAACAGGCACTGATAAATCAGTAAAGGAGCGCAAGGGTTTAAAGAGAAAATTTGCAGCATATGCAGGACTTACGCTTGGACTTATTCTTACAGCAGGACTTTTTGCAGGCTGCGGAAAGAAGGATACTGCAGAGAGCGGTAATGTAGATGTAGATTTATCGATTTTTGCGGCAAAGAGCTTAAACAGTGTTATGGATGAAATTTGTGCAGCCTACACCAAGGAGCATCCAAATGTAAACTTCCAGAACAACTATGACAGTTCGGGAACTCTGATGGCACAGATTAAAGAGGGCGCGAAGTGCAATATCTTTTTCTCAGCAGGAGTGGCACAGATGGATGAGCTTCAGAATGGTTATGAAGCAGGAAGCGTGGTTGATGATACTCGTGCTGACCTTTTAAATAATCAGGTGTGCCTTGTTACATATAAGAATAGTGGCACGGCAGTTACCAGCTTTGCAGACATCTCAAAGGCTAAAAATATGGCACTTGCTGACGGAACAGTTCCTGTAGGACAGTACACCAGAGTAGCACTTGTAAATTCAAAAATGGTTGAAGGAGATGCTTCAAAGCCACAGGATATTTCAGATTCTGATATCTCAAAGGCACTTGGCGGTCTGGAAATCAACAGCTGTGCAAATGTAGGTGCAGTTGCATCTGCCGTAGCTGAGGGTGCAAACGAAATAGGAACAGTTTATTACTCAGATACATTCGGATACGAGAATCAGCTTGACATTATAGAAAAGCTTCCAAACAGCTTAACAGGTGATGTTATATATCCGATAGCAGCCTTAAAGGGTGACAACACTACAGCAGACGAGCTTGAAGCCGCAAAGGAATTTATTGCATATCTTCAGACAGATGAGGCAATGTCAGTATTTGAGAAATATCATTTTACGGTAAATGAATAATGGGAACGATTGATTTCGCACCGCTTTGGATAACATTAAAAACAGGAATAGTAGCGTCGGTTTTTTCATTCTTTATTGGAATAGCCTTTGCTGAGCTTGTTATAAACACAAAGGGCAGAGTGAGGGCATTCTGGGATGGACTGCTAACACTTCCGATGGTATTGCCGCCTACCGTGGCTGGATACATCCTTTTAAGGATTTTCAGTACAAGACGTCCCTTTGGAAGTTTTTTAAGCAATAGCATGGGTATACAGGTAGTACACACGTGGCTTGGCTGTGTGGTTGCAGCGACCATCATTGCACTCCCTCTCATGTACAGAAATGCGAGAGCGGCATTTGAGCAGATAGACGAAAATGTCATATATGCGGCGCGCACTCTCGGCATAAGTGAGTGGAAGGTTTTCTGGAAAATACGTTTGCCGATGGCAAAGCCCGGCATCATATCGGGTGTCACACTGGCCTTTGCCAGAGCTATCGGTGAGTACGGCGCCACATCAATGCTTGCCGGAAATATAGCGGGAAAGACATCGACCATATCACAGCAGATAGCAATGGTCATCCAAAGTGGTGACTATGCCACAGCGGGCTTCTGGTGCATAGTAATCATAGCGATTTCGTTTGCATGCCTTGTATCGATAAATATGATATGCGGCAAAAGCAAGGGCATAAAGAGAAAGAGAAAAAATAATGTCGCTCATAGTAAAAATAAAAAAACAGTTGGATAATTTCATGCTTTCGGTTGACATGGAGCTTACGGACGAGATTGTGTCCGTAATTGGTATGTCGGGCTCAGGAAAGAGTATGACACTCAAGTGTATAGCAGGGATAGAGACTCCTGATTCAGGCTTTATATCATTAAATGACCGGGTGCTGTATGACTCAAAAAATCGCATAAATCTGCACCCCGGTAAGCGCAGGGTAGGCTATCTGTTTCAGGACTATGCACTTTTTCCTACAATGACCGTGATGGAAAATATATGCATAGCAATGGGACATCGCGATGAAAAGAAGGTGAAGGTCTGGCTGAAGCGGTATGGGCTTGATGGCATGGCAGACACATATCCGGATCATCTCTCGGGAGGCCAGAGGCAGCGCGTGGCAATGCTTCGCATGCTTGCGGCTAAACCGGAGTGTATACTGCTCGATGAGCCTTTTTCGGCACTGGATGAGCATGTGAAAAGAAGTATGGAATCAGAGCTTATGGAGATGCTTTCCGATTTTCACAATCCTGTTATCTTTGTGTCACACAATCGCGATGAGGTGTATCGTCTGGCAGAGCGTATCGGAAGTATTGAGAGCGGCATGCTGAGTGCAGTCCGCGACAAAAAAGATTTCTTCATGCGGCCTATGTCTGTGGAGCAGGCACTGCTTGTGGGCTGCAACAATATATCACAGGTGAAATGGCAGGATAAGCATCATGTTCTTGCCGTGGAATGGGATAGCGTATTTGAGGTCACTGATGAGCAGATTGAACAGCTTGCGATGGATACGGACAACATATCACACATAGGTGTTTTCCCTCAGGATATAATAATATCTGCAAGTAAAGCAAAATCGGTACTTGCATATAACAATAAAAATATAATCAGGATTAAAGATTATAAAATAGTTGAAGAACTAAAAACATGGGAAGTATCGTGTGAATTAAATAATGATTCAACAATTTATGCAAATCTTCCAAAGCATACAGAAGCAAATATGCTTAGCAAAAATATAAATGATGAGCTTTATATAAAGAATTTTTATCTGCTTGGATGAGAAGTAAATGAGGACATACTATGATTTACCTGGACAACGCTGCCACAACAATTAAAAAGCCGGATGCGGTATATGATGCTGTGCTTGATGCAATGAAGCACTGCGGCAATTCAGGTCGGGGAATGTCGGATGCATCGCTTGATGCGTCAAGGAAAATATATGAGGCCAGAATGTGCCTTACAGAATTTTTCGGCGGGGAGGATGCGGATAGACTTGTTTTTACGGCAAATTCCACTGAGTCGCTCAACATTGCAATCCACGGACTGCTTGAGCCGGGGGAGCATGTGATTACGACACAGCTCGAGCACAATTCGGTGCTCAGACCTCTTTATATGCAAAGGGAGAGGGGAGTGTGCGTGGATATTGTGCCATGCAGTGATGAAGGAATAAAAAGAGGGATAATTTCCCCGCGGGATATAGAGGCTGCAATTTGTCCGGAAACAAAAGCCATCGTCTGCACACATGCTTCAAATCTCACAGGCAATGTGGTGGACATTAAGTCAATAGGGCAAATCGCACGAAAGCATGACCTTTTATTTATAGTTGACGCATCGCAGACAGCCGGTGTGCTTCCGATAAATGTAAAAGACATGAATATTGATGTGCTCTGCTTCACAGGGCACAAGGGGCTGATGGGTCCACAGGGGACCGGAGGACTTTATGTGGGAGAAAGAGCAGATATAAAGCCGGTTAAAAGCGGTGGCACCGGCGTGCTCAGCTTTCTTGAGAGCCAGCCTATGGAGCTTCCGACAAGACTTGAGGCCGGTACCTTAAATGGCCCGGGAATTGCAGGGCTTTTGGCAGGAATAAAGGCGATTGAAGAAATTGGTGTGGATAACATATATGCTAAAGAGTATATGCTGATGAAGGCTTTTCTAAAGAAAATAAAGATAATCCCGGGAATCAGGATATATGGGGATTTCGACATGCTGTCCGATAATGGAGCACATTGTGCGATTGTTTCAGTAAATATAGCTGATATGGATTCTGCTGAGGTGTCGGATATACTTATGAATGAGTATGGCATTGCAACAAGAAGCGGCATACACTGCGCACCACTGATGCATAAATTCTTTGGAACACAAAAACAGGGTATGGTGAGATTTTCATTTTCATATTATAATACAAATGATGAGATAAATGAGGCCGCTGAAGCGCTTATGCAGATTGCGGCATTGAGATAAACAGTATTAAACAATTGAAAGGAGCAAACATGCCACAGGAAATAGTGTTTTGCAAAGGCGGTGGCTGTACTGCAAAGCTTGGTCCGGATTTATTAAGTCATGTTTTAGCAAAGTTGCCAAAGAGCGAAAAAGACAGCAATCTGCTCGTCGGATATGATAGCAGCGATGATGCGGCAGTGTACAGAATTTCAGATGACACGGCGATAGTCCAGACGCTTGATTTTTTTCCACCGATGGTTGATGATCCATATACGTTTGGACAGATAGCGGCCGCAAATGCGCTCAGTGATATCTATGCGATGGGTGGCACAGTTAAGAGTGCGTTGAACATCGTTTGTTTCCCTGAGAAAATGGATTTGAATATACTCGGTAAAATAATGCAGGGAGGCGCTGACAAGGTGATAGAGGCAGGCGGTACACTTGCAGGTGGTCATTCCATAGCAGACAGCGATGTGAAATACGGACTTTCTGTCATGGGCACAGTTCATCCCAAACACATCTACAGCAACAATACAGGGCAGCCGTCAGATGTGCTTATACTGACCAAGAAGCTCGGAGTTGGGCTTGTGTGCAACGCAAACCGTGTCGGGGAAGCTCCGTTAGGTGCAATTGAGGATGCGGTAAGCTCCATGACCACACTAAACCGCGCGGCATCAGAGATCAGTCACAGCTTCGAAATACATGCATGCACAGATGTCACGGGCTTTAGTTTTTTAGGACATCTGAGCGAGATGTTAAATGATGATATAACAGCACTTATCGACTCGATTTCCATCCCGGTCATTACCGGAGCACTGCGATGCGCAGATGAGTTTTTCCTCACGGCAGCGGCGCAGCGCAACAGAAACCATGTAGGTGACAAGGTGCGTTTTGCAAAAAATATACCTTTCTCAATGGAGGAGGTGCTCTTCGATCCGCAGACCTCAGGAGGACTGCTGTTTGCAGTAAAAGCCTTTGAGGCAGATACCTTTTTGCATGAGCTTAAAGCCGCAGGGCTTCCGGCTGCAAAGGTGGGACGATTTGTTAAGCGCTGCGATGTGCCGATATATGTGAACTGATTTTAAGCTATCATAGCTTATGTAAATATGCTGACAGGCTGCATGCCCTGCATTTTGAGGGTTGACAAGTTAAATAACATAGGGAGGATTATAAATATGATTACAGTAAATGCAATCGGGGATACATGTCCAATCCCGGTAGTAAAGACAAAGAAGGCAATTGAGGCTCTCACACAGCCGGACACAGTGGAGACACTTGTGGACAATGAAATTGCAGTAGAAAATTTAAAAAAGATGGCTGCACAGAAGGGCTATAGCTGCGACAGCAATAAGCTCGACGACGGAAGCTACAGTGTAAAGCTGACAATTGAGACTCTTAACACAGGAGCGTTTTCGGATACAGACGAAGCTTCACAGTACACATGCAGGCCGGCTACAGATAACAGAGTCGTTGTAATCCGCTCTTCCTATATGGGAGAGGGCAGCGAGGAGCTGGGCAGTGTACTCATAAAGGGCTTCATCTATGCACTTTCGCAGCAGGACAATCCGCCTGAAACCATGCTTTTCTACAATGGAGGAGCAAAGCTGACCTGTGATGGCTCAGAGTGCCTTGAGGATTTAAAGGAGCTTAAGAATCGTGGCGTGAAAATCTTTACCTGCGGAACATGTCTGAATTACTATGAGCTGTCAGATAAGCTTGCAGTCGGAGAGGTGACGAACATGTATGATATCGCCGAGAAAATGGCTGCAGCCTCTCTTATTGTGAGTCCTTAGTGTTATATTAAGTGTGATGTGATGGATAATAATTTGGTAAGAGAAAAGAAAAAGCGGCTAATCATTACCTTCGAGACTACCACAGCGCCGTTAAAGCTGGATATCAAGGGCAAGGCATGTGGTATTCCGGGGCGCACGATTCCTCTTCCGTCTGCTATATCGGCGGGCTGTGGTCTGGCATGGCGTGCAGAGCTTTCAGACAGGGAGAGCCTCATAGCCTTTATGAAGGAGCAGGACATTAGGTGGGAAGCCATGTATGAGCTTGAAATGTATTGATATAGGAGAAAAATATGTTTTATTACAATCAGTATGTGAGGGCGCAAAGCCTTGATGAAGCCTATGAGCTTTATCAGAAAAAACCGAATTTTGTGCTGGGCGGCATGCTCTGGCTCAAAATGAAAAATAAGACACTTGGCACGGCAATTGATTTGTGCGATCTCGGACTTGACCGGATTGATGAGGATGAAAACGAGTTTAGAATCGGTGCATATGCAACCCTCAGGCAGATAGAGACACATGAAGCCCTGAATGCATATACACACGGTGCAATCGCAGAGTCGGTCAGACATATCGTCGGAGTGCAGTTTAGAAATGTGGCGACTGTCGGAGGAAGCATCTGGGGCAGATTTGGATTTTCAGATGTCATGACGATTTTCAGGGCGCTGGGAGCAAAGGTGCAGCTTCACAAGGCAGGAATTATGGATTTGGACGAGTTTGCGGCACTTCCAAGAACCACGCGCGATGTGCTCGTATCAGTAATAGTGCCGAAAAATGCAAAGGGCGTAGTATACTTAAGCCAGAGAAACCAGTCAACAGACTTTCCGGTGCTCACATGTGCAGTGGCAAACAGAAGCGGCAGGTATGTGGCGGTCATCGGAGCATCACCATATATGGCAGAGCCTGTGTGGGATAAGGACGGCATACTCGATGGTATAGTAGATGCAAAGACGCACGGTAATGTAGCTTTGACGGAGAATTCCGAGAACAATGCAAAAATAGATAAATTTGCAGAATATGTTGCAGAGCATATCCGTTTTGGAAGCAATATCAGAGCAGGAGCCGAGTACAGAGAGATGATCTGCCGGGTGCTTACACGCCGCGCTGTCACACAGTCGCTTGATATCTGCGATGATATAAGGTAATCGCTACCGGATGCATGGAAGTTATGCAGGAAACTTTGGAAGCTTTATTAGTGTGATGACATCAATGCACGAGCATTAAGTAGGAAGGAATTCATGTATATGGATGTTAAAATAAAATTAAATGGAAAGTTAATAATCGACTCGGTTGACCAGGATATGGTGCTTTTGGACTTCTGCCGCAAGCACAACTGCTTTTCAGTGAAGAGGGGCTGTGAGTCAGGCAACTGCGGTCTTTGTACAGTGCTTCTGGATGGAAAGCCTGTGCTGTCATGCAGCATGCCGATAGGCAGGGCAGACGGCAGAGCCGTGGATACCCTTGAGGGACTTGAGGAGGAAGCTAAGCAGTTTACAGGATTTTTTGCTACACAGGGAGCGGATCAGTGCGGCTTCTGTAATCCAGGTTATATTGTAAATATTGTGGCACTTTTAAGAGAAAATCCTGACCCGACTGATGAGGAAGTTCTTGAGTATCTTTCAGGAAATCTGTGTCGTTGTACAGGATATCAGAGTCAGCTCCGCTCAATCAGAAATTTCTTAAACAGTAAGAAGGAGGGCGCACCTCTTAATCTCGAGGCAGGCGTCTACGGAGAGGATATCGGAAAGGAGTGGCAGGATGAGCACAAATCAAACTAATGTAAACAGCTTCAACCGCGCGAGAAGGGATTACCACGCAGTTGGAAAATGTATACCGAAGAAGGATTCGAGCCAGCTTTTACTCGGAAAGCCGGTATTTACTGATGATATCACACCGCGTGATGCGCTTGTCATAAAGCTTCTTAGAAGCCCCTATGCGAATGCAATTGTCGAGGATGTAAAGACAGATATTGCTCTTAAGGTACCGGGCATGGTCGCAGTATACACCTGGGAGGATGTTCCGAAAAAGCGTTTTTCTATCGCAGGCCAGACCTTTCCGGAGCCGTCACCGTACGACAGACTAATTCTTGACCGTCATGTTAGAAGTGTAGGTGACGCTGTCGCTATTGTGGTAGGTGAATCGGAAAAGGCTGTAGACAAGGCTCTTAACATGATAAAAGTAAAGTACACGATTCTTGAGCCGGTGCTTGACTTCAGAAAGTCGCTGGACAACAAGGTGCTTGTGCATCCTGAGGATGACTGGTCATCCAGCATAAATACAGGCGATGTAAAGCGCAATCTCATTCATCATGAGGAGGATGAGCATGGAAATGTAGAGAAAATTCTGTCGGAGTGCGATGAGATTATTGAGCACACCTATCGCATAAAGGCAGCGCAGCAGGCATATATGGAGACCTGCAGAGCATACTGTGAGATAGACAGATACGGCAGGCTTCACTGCATCAGCTCGACACAGATTGTTTTCCACCTGCGCCGAATACTGTCCAATGCACTCGATATTCCTAAGTCCATGGTGCGTGCTGAAAAGCCGCGTATCGGAGGAGGCTTTGGTGCCAAGCAGACAGCGGTCTGTGAGGTATATCCGGCATTTGTTACCTGGAAGACAAAGCGTCCGAGCAAGATAATCTACAGCAGAAAAGAGTGCCAGACTATCGCGTCACCGCGTCATGAGATGGAGGTCACCGTGCGTCTTGGAGCAATGAGGGATGGTCATATAAGGGCGATAGATCTTTATACGCTGTCAAATGGTGGAGCATACGGAGAGCATAGCACTACAACAGTAGGACTCTCAGGTCATAAATCGCTCCCTCTTTATACAGGAGGCTGCGAGGCAACCAGATTTTCGTGCGATGTTGTGTACACAAACGTGCAGGCGGCAGGAGCATATAGAGGCTATGGAGCTACACAGGGTATCTTTGCACTTGAATCAACTGTCAATGAGCTCGCTGAAAAGCTGCATATAGACCCGGTTGAGCTTCGTTTGAAAAATATCGTCCGTGAGGGCATGTTTATGCCGGCATATTTTGGCGAGACAGCCAATGCATGTGCACTCGACAGATGCATAATGCACTGTGCGGATAATTTCCATTGGGCAGACAAGTATCCTGTCCGCGATATGGGAAATGGCAAGGTTCGTGCGGCAGGCATGGCACTTGCAATGCAGGGCTCCTGCATATCAAATGTAGATGTCGGATCGTGTACCTTAAAGCTTTCAGACTGTGGCACCTACAATATGATGATAGGCGCGGCAGACATGGGAACAGGCTGTGATACCATACTTGCGCAGATGGCGGCTGAGGTACTCGACTGCGAGCCGGATGATATAACCGTGTTTGGAGCGGATACGGATGCTTCTCCTTATGATTCAGGTTCATATGCCTCATCAACCACCTACATTACAGGAATGGCCACACAGAATGCAGCACTTGAGCTTCGTGAAAACATAAAGAAAATCGGTGCACAGATGCTGGGCCATGCTGCATCAGAGGTGGATTTTGACGGCAAAGAGGTGTATATCATAAATCCGGACGGTGCAGACAATGGGGAGGTTTGCGTAAGTCTTTCCGATATAGCAACAAAATCACAGGTCAACAACACGATACCTGTAGATGTCACAGCGACATATTCATCACCTGTTTCACCTCCTCCATACATGGTAGGAATGGTCGAGATAGAGCTTGATAAGGAGACAGGAGCAGTTAAAATACTTGATTATCAGGCTGTTGTGGACTGCGGAATTCCGGTCAATCCAAACCTCGCGCGTGTACAGACCGAGGGCGGCATAGGTCAGGGAATAGGCATGGCGCTTTATGAGAATGTCACCTACAATGCCGGTGGAAAAATCGCAGAAAATGACCTCATGCAGTACAAGATACCGACACGACAGGATGTGGGCAATATCAATGTCGAATTTGAGACAAGCTATGAGCCGTCAGGCCCATTCGGAGTTAAGTCAATCGGTGAGATAGTTATCAATACACCGGCTCCTGCGCTGGCACATGCCATTTATCGCGCAACAGGCGTATGGCACAGGACAGTTCCGTTTACCCCTGAGAAAATACTTATGGGAATGGTAGACCCAAACTGGCACGAAAAGGACCTAAGAGTGAAATGATTCATATCATATACATGGCGGCTGGAAACAGCCGCCGTTTTGGAAGTAACAAACTGTTTTATGAGCTGGATGGAAAACCTATGTACAGGCATTTGCTTGATCGTTTGGCGGAAATTAAAAATAGATATAATAAATCAAAAACAGACAGCCAGACCATAGATATAACAGTTGTCACCCGTTACCGGGAAATATTGGACTACTGCGCATGTATCCCAGATTGCCATGCAGTCATAAGTCCGGACAGCGAAAAAGGCATATCCTACACTATAAAGGCAGGAATTATGGCGGTGCAGGAGCAGAAAAAGCTTAAGAAAAGCAGTGAAGTGACGCATCATACTGCCGAAAAAGAGGAATATTACATGTTTGCAGTAGCTGACCAGCCATATTTAAAAAGTCAAAGCGTGATTAAATTAATAGACAGAGTGCTTAAAAATACAGGGGGTAAGCGATTGGCGTTTTCACTTCGTTGTGGAGATGCTGTAGGCAACCCGTGTGTATTTAATTCATCGCTTATACCACAGCTTTTATCACTGGAGGGTGATAAGGGTGGCAGAAGTGTGGCAAAGAAGCATGACTGTGTATATGTAGATATTGCAGATGAGAGAGAGCTGATGGATATAGATACATATTTAATCCGCTAATTTACTGCCTTTAAGCAGTAAATTGCTACTTTCTCGGTGTAGTGCGGGTCAATAAGACATACATCGAATTGCATGCAAGCATGCATAGATGATGTCTTTTCCCCCTTGAATTATACATATTTCATACAGATTTCCATATACTACCTCCAAAGCATGAATGCAAATGCAAAAGTAACGGAGGACAATAAAGTGAAAATTACAGGATTGACCAGAAGAGTAGACTCACTCGGCAGAATAGTCATACCGAAGGAACTGCGCAGGATGCTCCATATCAAGGACTATATATGCTGATGACTGTTTTAAAAGGACCATTGGCTGTTAAACAGAGTAAGGCATTAATAAGAACCTTCAAAAAAATGAAAGATTACATATTAGAAAATCGTGATTTAATCGGTCAGAGAGAATTACTTCAGTTAAACATGGAGACTGCTAACAACAGAATTGAAATTAGTAAAATCAATTCTGATATGATATCTCTTGAAAAACAGATTTCTGATGTCGCAGAAGGTCTGAAGGATGTAGTGACGAAATCTGAACTTGCGGATATGATGAATAGTTTTATTTCAGATGATGATGAAAAATGGCTTATGTTTAATGCAAAATTTAGTAGTGCGGATGTGCGAGTCTTTCTGTGTGGCGCTTCTTCCAAGGATGCCGGGGCTAGAATAACAAGCATTGTTGAGGATTATGGAACAGCCAAATACAACTCTGTTGTTGCAGGATTATTGAAAAATTCGCCATTAGTATTACCGAAATAGGAGTGTGAGATTATTGAAGAAGAAAACAAGATGTTACATATATACTCGTGTGTCTACGGCTATTCAGGTTGACGGATATAGTCTTGATGCACAGAAGGACAAGCTGAGAAAATATGCAGAATTTCAGGACATGGAGATAGTGGGGGAGTATTCGGATGAAGGACATTCCGGAAAGACGTGAAGATGGTAATTGGATTAGGAATATCAAATTTCGGTTTTCACTACCGATTCTTAGAGATGGCAAGGAAGTAGTTCGAGTCGATGGTATTTCTTTGGA
>OCGZ01000671.1_pt1 | contig 18346 bp, 20 predicted proteins | sample 1538711 | NCBI WGS metagenome assembly OCGZ01 (sample SAMN04571720, study PRJEB22368) | human gut metagenome | biome: human gut; material: stool | host: Homo sapiens | place: Luxembourg | collected 2012-08-17
CCAATATCTCCATCGGCATCCCGGTGGTAAAGTGCATCCGCCCGGTGACGGATCTGCCGCTGGACGTCCACCTGATGATCGACCGTCCCGTGCGGTATGTGGAGCAGTTCTGCGATGCAGGCGGCGACCTCATCACCTGCCATGTGGAGGCGGACACGGAGGAGAATATTCACTCCGCTATCGTCAAAATTCACGCCAAGGGCAAGAAGGCCGGTGTGGTGGTAAAGCCCAAGACCCCCGCCTCCGCCGTGCTGCCCTTTATCAATGAGGTGGAGCTGATCCTGGTCATGACCGTGGAGCCGGGCTTCGGCGGCCAGAGGTTCATGGCCGACATGATGCCCAAGGTGCAGGAGATCCGCCGCTACATCGACGCCATGAATCCCACCTGCGAGCTGGAGGTAGACGGCGGCGTGGACCCCGCCACCTGCAAGCTCTGCACCGCCAACGGCGCCAACGTGCTGGTGGCCGGCTCCTCCGTCTATAAGGCAGAGGACATCCCCGCCCGCATCCGGGAGCTTCGTGGCTGATCCTCTGCATTTACGCAATATCTTCACTGAAAAGGACATTATATTATGGAATATTTCCCTGCGCCCCTTGAAAAACTGGTGGAGCAGTTCGCCCGTCTGCCGGGCATCGGCTCCAAGTCCGCCCAGCGTCTGGCCTTCCATGTGCTGAATCTGCCCATGGAGCAGGCGCAGGAATTTGCCAACGCCATCGTGGAGGCCAAGCAGAAGGTGACCCTCTGTCCCATCTGCCGCAACCTCACCGCCGGCGGTCCCTGCCCCATCTGTGCCAACCCCAAGCGGGACGAGAGTCTGCTGTGCGTGGTGGCGGATCCACGGGATGTCATCGCCATGGAGCGGGCCAGAGAGTTCCATGGCCGCTACCACGTCCTCCATGGCGTTCTGTCCCCCATGAACCATGTGGGTCCCGACGACCTCCAGATCAAGCCGCTGGTGGACCGGGTGGCGCAGGGCGGCATCCGGGAGGTCATCATGGCCACCAACCCCGACACCGAGGGCGAGACCACGGCCCTGTATCTGGCCCGGCTGCTGAAGCCCTTCGGCGTGAAGGTCACCCGTCTGGCCTACGGCATCCCTGTGGGCGGACATCTGGAGTTTGCCGACGACGCCACTCTCACCCGTGCGCTGGAAGGGCGGCAGGAGCTATGAAACGACTGCTCTGCCTTCTGCTGGCCCTATGCATGGTGCTGTCCCTCACCGCCTGCGGCGGAGAGCAGCCGGAGTCCGTCCAGCTTTTCGCCATGGACACGGTGATGGACCTCACCGCCTACGGTGAAAACGCAGCAGCCGCCCTGACGGACGCCAGCCGGGAAATCAACCGTCTGGAGCGACTCCTGTCCCGCACCATCGACACCAGCGAGATTTCTCAGATCAACGCCGGCGGCGCCGTCACCGTCTCCGAGGAAACGGCCTCCCTGCTGGCTCAGGCCCAGACCTATACCGCCGCCACCGACGGCGCCTTCGATATCACCATCGCCCCGCTGGTCTCCCTATGGGGCATCACCACCGACAGTCCCTACGTCCCCACCCAGCAGGAGATCGATGCCCTGCTGCCGCTGGTGGGGCCGGAGCATCTGCATCTGTCAGGGGACACCGTCACGCTGGACGACGGCTGCGCCATCGATCTGGGCGGCATCGCCAAGGGCTACGCCTCCGACCGGGTGGCTGCCATCTTCGCCCAGCACGGCATTACCTCCGGCACCATCAGCCTCGGCGGCAATGTCTACGTCTGCGGCTCCAAGCCCAACGGGCAGCCGTGGGTGGTGGCCATTCAGGACCCCCGCTCCGACGGCTACGCCGTCACCGTGGCCCTGACGGACTCCTTCGCCGTCACCTCCGGCGGCTATCAGCGCTACTACACCGCCCCGGACGGCACGGTCTACCAGCACATTCTGGACCCCAAGACCGGCTATCCCGTGGAGAGTGACCTGCTGTCCGTCTCCATCCTCTGTGACAACGGCACCATGGCCGACGCCTACTCCACTGCCCTTTATGTGATGGGCAGTGCCGGGGCGCAGGCCTTCTGGCGCACCCACGGTGGCTTCGAGATGATCCTCATCACCACCGCCGGACAGGTGCTGTACACCCCCGGTCTTTCCGAAAAAATCACTCCCACGGAGGGCAGCGGCTATGAATACGCATCCATTCTCCCCTAAGCTCCGCCCCACCCTCTGGGACGGTGCAGTGGCAGCGCTGGTGGCGGCTCTGGCCATTGTGACGGCTCTGTGCTTCTACGGCCGCCGCACCGGCGCCCCCCAGACCGTCACCATCACCCACCGGGGCGCTCTGGTTCAGGCCATCCGCCTCACCGGCCTGACGGGAACAAAAACCGTCACCATCGACGGCGACTACCATCTGGAAATTCAGGTGGACAGCGGCGGCGTCTGCGTTACCCGCAGCGACTGTCCGGGGCAGGACTGCGTTCACACCGGCCGCATCACCCGCTCCGGCCAGAGCATCGTCTGCCTGCCGGAGCAGGTGGTCATCCAGCTCACCGGCGGCACATCGGACGCCGACGTGGTGTTGGGATAGGGGGCGGCGCATGAAACATATCTCCACCCGACAGCTGGCTCTGTGCGCCGTGTTGACGGCGCTGGCACTGGGGCTCAGCACGCTGGAAAACCTCTTTCCCGTGACGCTGCTGATCCCCCTGCCCGGCGTGAAGCTGGGCCTTGCCAACATCGTCACCGTGTTCGCCCTGTATCAGCTGGGCGCTCTCCCGGCGCTGGCCATCCTCACGGCCCGGTGCCTGCTGGGCGGTCTCTTCGCCGGAAACGCCTCCGCCATGCTCTTCTCCTTGCTGGGGGGCCTCACTGCCATGCTGGTGATGATCCTCCTGCGCCGCCTGAGAGGGCTGTCCATCTACGGGGTCTCCATCGGCGGCGCCGCCGGCCATAATCTGGGCCAGATGGCGGCTGCCCTCATCACGCTGGGCAACACCGCCGTACTGGGCTACCTTCCCTTCCTGCTGGGCATCTCCCTGCTGACGGGAACCCTCACGGGCTTCGTCTCCTCTCTGCTGTTCCGGGCCATGGCCCATATCAAACTCTCGACAAAGGAGTAATCGACAATGGATAAAAAAGACGAGATCATCCTCCAGCAGCTGGAGGTCATCCGCACCATGACGGAGCGCAACCTCCGCAGCATGGGCGACGATTTTTGGGGCACTCCCTTCGAGGGTGTCCTGTCCCCCAAGTCCCCCTCCGGCGGGAAGCCTGTGGGCAGCGCCGACGGCAAAATGCCCGCCCAGCCGTCCGATGGCAAGACCGCCGGCGGTCAGCCTGCCGCCAAGGCTGAGAAAACGGAGGTGGTGGAGCCCCTGCCCAAGGAGGACATGAAGGACCTGCAGGCGGAGCTGGACAGCTACATTGGCCTTGCCACCGTCAAGGAGGAGGTCCGCAACCTCATCAACATGGCCTCCGTCTACAAGCTTCGCCGCCAGCACGACCTGCCCACCACGGATATGTCCCTGCACATGGTGTTCACCGGCAACCCCGGCACCGGCAAGACCATGATGGCCCGGATGATGGCCAGGATCTACCGGAGTCTGGACATCCTCTCCAAGGGCCAGCTGGTAGAGGTGGACCGCAGCGGTCTGGTGGCCGGGTATGTGGGCCAAACCGCCATCAAGACCCAAAAGGTCATCCAGAAGGCGCTGGGCGGCGTGCTGTTCATCGACGAGGCCTATGCCCTCAACGGTAAGAGCGAGAACGACTTCGGTCAGGAGGCCATCGACACCATCCTCAAGGCCATGGAGGATCACCGGGACGACCTGGTGGTCATCGTGGCGGGCTACACCGATCTGATGGATCGGTTCATCCACTCCAATCCCGGACTGGAATCCCGCTTCAACCGTTTCCTGCTCTTCGAGGACTACACCTCCGATGAGATGCTGGATATCTTCAAGATGCAGTGCAAAAAGGGCTGCTATCAGTTGTCGGACGGCGTGGAGGAGCTGGTGCGGGACTACATCACCGAGGAAAACGGCGACCCGGAGACCTTCGGCAACGCCCGTGGCGTGCGGAACATCTTCGAGCACATTCTGGTGGCCCAGAATAACCGTCTGGCCGCCATGGAGACCGTCACCAAGGAGGACCTGATGACCCTCACACAGGATGACGTCCTCCACGCCAGAGGGAAGCTGGACTGACAAAAAATGCCGGAAAGCGTGAAAAACCTCTTGCATCCGGCTCCAAAAGAGCATATACTGTTAAGGTTGATGTAAAACTATACCCACGAAAAGAAAGGGGTTTTTCCTTTGCAGAACGAAAAACTGAGAAACGTAGCCATCATCGCCCACGTGGACCACGGCAAGACCACACTGGTGGATCAGATGCTCAAGCAGGGTGGCGTGTACCGGGAGAATCAGGAGACGGTGGAGCGTGTCATGGACTCCAACGATCTGGAGCGTGAGCGTGGCATCACCATTCTGGCCAAGAACACCGCCATCCAGTACGGCGACACCAAGATCAACATCGTGGACACGCCGGGCCATGCCGACTTCGGCGGTGAGGTGGAGCGCATCCTGAAAATGGTCAACGGCGTTATCCTGCTGGTGGACGCCGCTGAGGGGCCCATGCCCCAGACCCGCTTTGTGCTGAGCCGTGCGCTGGAGCTGGGCCACCGGGTCATCGTGGTGGTCAACAAGATCGACCGCCCCGACCAGCGCATCCACGAGGTCATCGACGAGGTGCTGGAGCTGCTGCTGGATCTGGACGCCACCCCGGAGCAGCTGGATTCCCCCATGCTGTTCTGCTCGGCCCGTCAGGGCGTGGCCTCCTACTCCCCCGACGTCCCCGGCACGGATCTCAAGCCCCTGTTCGACACCATCCTCAGCTACATTCCCGCCCCGGAGGCGGATCTGGATCAGCCCTTCCAGATGCTGGTGTCCTCCATCGACTATAACGAGTTCGTGGGGCGCATCGCCATTGGACGCATCGAGCGTGGTGTGCTGAAGCAGAATCAGGAGATCGCCGTCTGCAACTACCACGACCCCGACGCCCCCGCCAAGAAGGCCAAGGCCGTCTCCATGTACGAGTTCGAGGGACTGGGCAAGAAGCCCATCACCGAGGCCACCGCCGGCAACATTATCGCCCTGTCCGGCATCCCCGATATCACCATCGGTGATACCATCTGCGCCACCTCCTGTGTGGAGCCTCTGCCCTTCGTGAAGATCTCCGCTCCCACCATGGAGATGACCTTCTCCGTCAACGACTCCCCCTATGCCGGGCGTGAGGGCAAGTTCGTCACCTCCCGTCAGCTGCGGGAGCGGCTGTTCCGTGAGACCCTGAAGGATGTCTCCCTGCGGGTCACGGAGCTGGATGGCGCCACCGACGCCTTCAACGTGGCGGGCCGTGGCGAAATGAGTCTGTCCATCCTCATTGAGACCATGCGCCGGGAGGGCTATGAGTTCCAAGTCTCTCCCCCCCGTGTGCTGTACCAGACCATCGACGGCAAGAAATGCGAGCCCATCGAGCGGCTGGTGGTGGATGTCCCCAGCGAGTCCGTGGGCGCCGTCATTGAGAAGCTGGGCGCCCGGAAGGGCGATCTGCTGGAGATGACCCCCGTGGGCAGCCGCATGAAGCTGGAGTTTCTGATCCCCGCCCGCGGTCTGTTCGGTTACCGCAACGAGTTCCTGACGGATACCCGTGGCGAGGGCATCATGGCCTCCGTGTTCGACAGCTACGCCCCCTATAAGGGCGACCTGAACCGGCGCAACACCGGCTCTCTGGTGGCCTTCGAGACCGGCGAGTCCGTCAGCTACGGTCTGTTCAATGCGCAGGACCGTGGCGCCCTGTTCATCGGCCCCGGCGTAAAGGTCTACGAGGGCATGGTGGTGGGTGTCAGTCCCAAGCAGGAGGACATCACCGTCAACGTCTGCAAGAAGAAGCAGATGACCAATATGCGGGCCGCCGGCTCCGACGATGCCCTGCGGCTGGTGCCGCCCCGCCAGATGAGCCTCGAGCAGTGCTTGGAGTTCCTGGCGGACGATGAGCTGCTGGAGGTCACCCCCAAGAGCCTGCGGATGCGCAAGGCCATTTTGAACCACGAGCAGCGCATGAAGTCCCTGAAGGGCAAAAAGAAAAAGTAAACAGCAACAAGCAGCGAGGGCCGTTGGCCCTCGCTGCTTGTCATCTGCCCCTTTACGTCTGCACCGCTGCACTCCCCGGCAGCTCCATGTCATCTCACTTCAACCGGACTGTGCGCTCTGCTGGTGGCCGTGGCGCTGTTACTGTCCTGCGGCGAAAAGGAGTACGCCTTTCTGGAGAAGGAGCCGCCGGAGGTGCCGCCGGAGCAGAGTTGTGTCATCTGGACGGTGGCCGGTGTGTTGTTCGGTGCCGTGATGACGGTGATGCGGCTGCTGAACCGAAAAAAATACCCCCCAAGGGGCTTTAGCCAAAAGGCCCGGAGGTCTGTGACCTCCGGGCCTTCGTTTGTTTTCCGACAGCTCCTCTTTACTTCTTGAAGCTGTCCTTCAGAGAAACGCTGCGGTTGAACACCAGATGCTCCGCCGTGCAGTCCCGGTTATCCATGCAGAAATAGCCAGTCCGCATGAACTGGAAGGTGGGTGCGTTGACGCCGATACGGTTCTCCCGGCGGTCGAACTCCTCTGCCACAGCGGCCATGCTGCGTTCCACCTTGCAGCCCCGCAGCACCATCAGGGAGTCGGGATTCAGGCAGTCCAGGAAATTCTTGTCCGGGCCGTCGGGCTGGGGATCGGAGAACAGGTTGTCGTACAGCCGCACCTCGGCATCCAGGCAGTTGTCAGCATCCACCCAGTGGAGGGTAGCGCCCTTGACCTTGCGTCCGTCGGCGGGGTCGCCGCCCCGGCTGTTGGGGTCGTACTCGCACAGCACCTCCGTCACGTGGCCGTTCTCATCCTTGACGCAGCCGGTGCAGCGGATGAGGTAGGCACCCTTCAAACGGCACTCCGGGCCGTCGGGGTACAGGCGCTTATACTTGGGAATAGGCATCTCCAGAAAATCCTCCGTCTCGATCCACAGGTGGCGGCCGAAGGTGATCTCATGGGTACCCTGCGTGGGATCGGTGGGGTTATTCTCCACGGTGAAGGTCTCGCTCTGTCCTTCCGGATAGTTGGTGACCGTGAGCTTCACCGGGTGCAGCACCGCCATGGTGCGCTGGGCCGTGGCGTTGAGATCCTCCCGCAGACAATGCTCCAAAAAGCCGTACTCCACAGTGTTGGGGGACTTAGCCACGCCGATGCGCTCGCAGAAATTGCGGATGGAGCGGGCGGTGTAGCCCCGGCGGCGCAGGCCGCAGAGCGTGGGCATCCGGGGGTCATCCCAGCCGGAGACCAGCTTCTCCTCCACCAGCTGACGCAGCTTGCGCTTGGACATCACCGTGTGGTCGATGCCCAGGCGGGCAAACTCGATCTGCCGGGGCTTGTGATAGGGGATGGAGACATTGCTGACCACCCAGTCATACAGCGGCCGGTGGGACTCGAACTCCAGCGAGCACAGGCTGTGGGTGATGCCCTCCAGAGCATCCTGAATGGGGTGGGCAAAGTCGTACATGGGGTAGATGCACCACTTGGTCCCCTGCCGGTGGTGATTGATGAAGCGGATGCGGTAGATGATGGGGTCACGGAGATTCAGATTGCCGCTGGCCAGATCGATCTTGGCCCGGAGGGTCATCTTTCCCTCCTCCACCTCACCGTTCTTCATCTTTTCGAACAGCCGCAGATTTTCCTCGATGGGCCGATCCCGATAGGGGGAGGTAGCGGGGATGCCGATGTCGCCCCGGTTGGCCTTGAACTCCTCTGGCGTCAGTTCGCAGACGTAGGCCAGCCCCTTCTTGATGAGCTCCACGGCATACTCGTAGTCCTTCTCGAAGTAGTCGGAGCCGTAGAAAAAGCGGTCGCCCCAGTCAAAGCCCAGCCAATGGATATCCTGCTGGATGGCGTCCACGTACTCGGTGTCCTCCTTAGCGGGGTTGGTGTCATCCATGCGGAGGTTGCAGAGACCGCCGAACTTCTCGGCGGTGCCGAAGTCGATGCACAGGGCCTTGCAGTGTCCGATGTGCAGATAGCCGTTGGGCTCCGGCGGAAACCGGGTGTGGACGGTCTGTCCCTGGAACTGACCACCCTCTGCGATGTCCTGGTCGATTAGGTTCAAAATAAAGTTTCTGCTCTCCTCCGTCTCAGGGGCGGCGGTGTTTCGTTCCTCGGTCATTGTCTCACACTCCTTGTCACATTACAAAAATACGGCGGGATGACCCGCTAAAACAATGTAATATTATACCCACCGCCGTCGGAAAAAGCAAGCCCTTTTCCCGATTATCGGATGGATGTTGATTTACAATTATATTGCAAATAGGCAGCGGCTGCGTTGCGTGTTGCAAATTAACGAAAAAAGGTATTAGCGTATTCCCTCCGTAGTGAATTGGGGGTCAATCCTTTTGCTTATGGAGCAATCAAGGACGAGCCATTTGTATTTTGATAAAACGCAGTAGGAGCGGAAGGTTTGCACTTCCCGCTCCGTTTCCGTTGTCTGACAGATAAATACCGCCGCCACCCATGCGCCTCGTGTAAGACCGTCAGCGGCCTTTGGCAGGCATTTTGATTTTCGCGCCGCTGGCTTTCATTTGCGCCAGCGGGGAAAAGTTGTCATAGTTCTTCGTCAAATCCGCGTCGTAAATGGCACAATAGTGTTTCGTCATGGCGAGGGTGGAATGTCCAAGGAGCTTTTGGAGCGTAAACGCGTCCCCGCCGCAGTCAATCAGATATTTCCGCGCGAATGTGTGGCGGAACAAATGGATAGATGTCTTTTGCACTCCGCGCCGCGTGTTGTACCTTGCGACAGATTGCCGCAAGCCGTTCTCCGTCAGTTGTGTTCCCGTTTCTGTGCAAAAGAGATAATCCGTAGACTCCCCGCCACGGTAACGCCCATACTCCCGCAGAATGGCTATCATGGGGCTGCAAAGGGGAATGACCTGCGCTTTTCTGTTCTTCGTGTGGCGGTAGAACACAACGCCGCCGTCCAAATCCACATCCCGAATTTGTATCGCCCTGACCGTCGCGGCGCGGCTCCCACAGTTCAAAAGGAAATTGATAATCACCCAGTCCCGATATTCCGCAAAGGTCGTTTTGCGAATGTCGGGCTTTTTCAGAAGCGCAGTCAGCTCCGCGTCCGAATAGGTTTCCTTTACCGTTTCCTCGGCCTTGTACAGAGGGATATTCAGACGGGTCATCCCCTGCTCATTGCACCAAGAGAAAAAGGATTTCAGAACCCGCGTGTAGCTGTTGATACTGTTGGGCGAAAGCCCTGCGTCCCGCATGGAAACTATCATTGCGTCCAAATCCGCCTTTTGGAGGGCGGCAATGTCCGTCCCCGTGTCCAAGTGCCGCGCCACGGCTTTCCATTGGGAGGAATAGCTTTCCAGCGTCTTTTCCGCAAGCCCCTTTGCCCTGCGGGAAAGGAGGAAATCGGCAAAGGTTTCGTCCAATGTGGCGGTGCAATTCAACCTGATTTTCTTCATCGTACCTGACCTCTTGATTTTCAAAATTTCCATCAAAAATCAAGCGCGCAGATACCTTTTGCAAATCCCCGAATTTCTCGCTTTTGGAAAATAAAAAACCTTGAAATCATATGATTTCAAGGTTTTTCTTCACTCTCTCGAGCTTTTAGTGGAGATAAGCGGGATCGAACCGCTGACCTCTTGAATGCCATTCAAGCGCTCTCCCGAGTTATCGGTTAAGCACCCCCACGAGCATCAGGGGTCATATCTCCATCAAATTCCTACAGCACACTTTCTGTGACTATTTTAGCGTGTTTCGGAATTTCTGTCAATTAGAGAGGCTGAATGAGCGCACTGTCAGACAGCGCTTTTTTCATGAAACAATGTTCTGTGCTTCATACTCAACTTCCGTTTCCAAGCCAAGTTCGAACTGTGCGAAGCTCATGTTAAACTCGATGTGCAGGCGGTAATCGGAGTACACATCCACTCTCTTGATGATGTATCCTGCGATCATCTTCTTCACATCCATGTCGCTGCCATCGAACATCTCGGACCATTCCATGATGCGGCGGTAATCCGCCTTGATGGCTTCGACGCGCTGATTACTTTTCTCGACTTCCTCGTTGAGCTCCGTCAGTTGGGCATTGGCATCCAGCATCCTGGTACGGGCATTGTTGACCAGCTCTGACAGGATATCCATTGGAAACGCACTTTCGCCCTGTACGGCTTTGATAACCTCCAGCTTCAGGGATTCATATTCCTTCGTTGCCTTGGCGGATTCCGCTTTGGCGTCCGAAAGGCGTTTCTTGAGGCTGACCATAGCGCTGCGGTGGGTGCGGGAAATGATCTCGTTTTCCTCTACAGAACGCATCCGGTCGAATACCTGATGGAGAATGTCGGTGACCATCTTGTCCAAAATGTGCATGGTGTAGCCGGTCTGTCCGTCACAGTTACTGCGCTTGCGGGTCTTGTTGTAGCACACGTAGCGGATGCGCTTGCGGCCAACCTTTTCACCGGCAGCGTTGATCCGAGTTGTCCCATTGGTGGTCAGCGTCAGACGCCCGCCGTAGTGTCCGCAGAACACATTGCCGGATAGCAGGGACTGCCCTCTGGTATTGCGGGGCATGGTACGCAGCGCATTACACTCATTGGCGCGCTCGGCCATGAGCTTCTGCGCCAGTCCAAAGTTCTCCGGTGAGATGATCTGCAAATCAGGGAATGCTTTAGACTGTGTACTGCCGCTCCGAAGCACGCCGGTGTACATGATATTATGCAGAATGTGACCGACGGTAGCTTCATGCCAGTTCTTCCCGTCACGGGTCTTGATGCCCATCTCAGACAGGAAGTTGGCGATTTTAAATCTGCCATAACCGGAGCCGACGCACAGGTCGAACATCATGCGCACGACCTTTGCCTCATCAGGATTGATCTCCAGTTTGAAGACCTCATGCTTGCGCTTGTTGTATGTGCCGCTGGGTACCAGGTCATAGCCGTAAGGGGCGGAACCGCCGCGGAAGCGGCCTTCCTCCACCATCTGCCCGAGGGCGGCCTTGGTACGCATGGAGGTTTTCTGGCTCTCACCGTCTGCCTGCCAGAAGCGGATGTAGTTGGTGAGGCGGTCAACATGCGTATCGATTCGCTGTTCACCTTCATTGACGCTCCAGACCTGAATACCGTGGTTGATGAGCCACTCGACCACGAAGGGCGTTTCTTCAGCTCGCCTGCCAATACGGTCGAACATGAACACCAGCAGAATGTCGAATTTGCCCTGTTCGGCATATTCCTTGATGAGTTGAATTTTATCACGGTCATTGGCGCTGACCTTGAAGCCTGACACGCCGTTTTCCTGTTCCTCGTACACGATGGTCCAGCCCATCCGCTCTGCGAACTCACGGCAGGCTTTTCTCTGCACGGGGATGTCAGCTTGATTCTGGTCATCGTGATCGACCTGCTTGGTGGTGGAGACGCGGTACAGGCAGCACACTCTGTTTTGGATGCTGGGTATATTTTGATAAGAACAACAAACTCTTTCAGCCATAATGTATCCTTCCTCTCAATGAACGATTTAGAAATGTGAGAGGTTCAGATACACCTTTCCATGTATTCACTTTTCAAAGTACATGGCATTCCGCCACCTTGATTATCTCACATTTCAGGTTGAATAGCTATCAAAACCTTGAAATATAAGCAACAAAGAAACGGCCTCCGATCCGGTAAAATCGCACTTGGGCAGCTTGGGTGGCACCACCTAAGCTGCACATCTCTGATAAACTAAAATCTTGGTGGAGGATTTTTATCAAATCACACGGTTATGGAAAACAGGCCGCAGCGGTAAACTGCGGCCTGTCACCATGTTTATTTAATTCCAGTTGTCTGTGTGCTGCTGGCGCTCCAGATATTCCTTCGATTCTTGCTCATCGGCAGGCCGCACTCTCTTTTTGCCGCAGTCCGGGCATTGGTCACATCCAGTTTCCGCTTCGAAGGTATAGTGGCAAGCGTCACAGGTGTAGATTTTCTTGCTCATTGCTCGTCTCCTGTGGTATGACGGAGTGCAATATATTTCTGATTCCGGCTATTGGGCTTATCAGGAACTGTCAACTGAAGTTCTCCTGTCTCCAACATCGGCTTCAGATATGCTTTCAGAAAATGTGCTTTATTTTTCATCCCGCAGTCTTGCATCAACTGTTCGCGTGTCTGAGGGGCATTGAGGCACAGAGAAACAATCTTACTCCGAATATCTTTATCTGGAGTGTTGACTGGTATGGTAACTGGAGTGGTATCCGCTCCAGTCGTGTCAAAGTTCTCGTCGGACCGATAGAAAACAACCACGAATCCAGACTTTAAAACCTCGAATTTATATTTGCATCCAGCGGCGTCACAGGCGTCAGCAATACGCTTCAGCCCGGTACCAAAGCTCTCGACATTCTTGGAGTAATAAAGTGTCTGTGCAATCAGCGGATTCCTGCGGATAGGACGCTCCCGGCCAGAGATGAAATCCTCCGGCTCATAGCCTGCCGGGAAGGTACCGGGGTTGTAGATCTCAACACGGTCCTTGTATATGGAAACCTCGTTGTTCTGTCCGGTTCCGTATTCCTTGTGGCAAAACGAATTGATCAGTGCTTCACGGACGGCATCCACAGGAATTTCCGGAATTTCCTTACGCTGCAAGGAACCAAACTCCACACGCCAACGAATGTTCTTAAAGATATATTTTTCAGCGCGATCCACAAGTTCGAAAATCGTTCCATGCTCACGCTGAATATCCAAAAATGTGAGTCGCTCCGTTCCAGCGAATACCGCCATTTGCAGGTCATTGTAGGGTGTCTCACCGAACAGGACCATGCCTGCGTTCAGCAAATAGCTTCCCGCAGTCAAACTCAACTTACCCAGCACCGTATCCCTGTCGGAATAATCGAAGCTGATTCTGCCGAACTCCTGACCGCGGTGGATATACTCTTTGAGAGAGTTCTCATCTACCGAGCTTGTCAGGCATTCGGAAACTTTGCGCTCCCATACACCTTCGCTGCTTTGCCTCTCCATAATGTAGTCGGTCAATTCCTGCTGGGACATTACTTTATCTTCATCTGCGACACGGATTCTGGCCACATTATAGGCAAAGTACGGTGTGTTGTGTCCTTCAAAACTGACATGGATACAATCCTTATCATCAATATGGATCACTGCGATTTCCGGGTAGATTCTCGGCTCGATGTGGTTCGCAATCTCTTGGCTGATATCCCGTAGGGTCTTTTCAGAAATTTGCTGTCCAATAGGCGTTCCATCTGGTTTTATCCCGAAATAGAGTTCGCCTTTTTGATGTTTGTTCAGGATGGCAGCAATTGATACAACGCCTTCCTTCAGTTCTCCAGTAGTCTTTTTGAATTCTAAGGTTTCGGTTTCGTGTCCGAGATTCAATTATGCTCACCCCTCTCAGCACTTTTCGATGTGTCAAATGCAAAAGCGATATTCTTGGATTTGCAGAAGTCCCGAATCACAAACAGCGTCATTTTATTCGGCTCGGTTCTTCCGTTCTCCCAGCGATTGACGGTCGCAACACTTATATTCAGCTGTTCTGCAAGTTCCTTCTGCGAAATACGCAGTTCACTACGAAGCTGAACAATAGAGTCTGCAAAAGTCACTGGTCATCACGCCCCTTTTGCATAGTATAACACATGATAAGCATTTTTACAACGAAGAGAAGCATTTCAGAACCACTTTTTTATGCAGGCTGTTCCTCGCCGCACAGCCCATTCTTTCGGATATATGCGTCCAGCAGGGTGTTGCGTACCAGAGCAGAGAGGGTCGGATTGGCCTCCTGAGCAAAACTGACTGTTACCTTATGACCCTCAATGGTCATCTGGATCTCCCTGGTGTTTTTCTTCTCTGTGCTCTGATTTACCATAGTTGCTTCCTCGCTTTCTTTTATTGTCAAGTAGTAGATCCTTGATCCCAATGCTGATCTCCAAGGCGGTATTCACTTCCCGCATCCTGTCTTTTCCTACAGTTCCCGCATATCCAAGCAAACGCCGCTTATCTAATGTTCGGAGCTGTTCCAGCATAATCGTTGATTCGTTGTGCAATCCACATTGCCTTCCGTTCAGGTTCACATGGGTCGGCAGTCGGTGATGCTTTATGCGGCTGGTGATCGCCGCTACGATGACTGTGGGACTATGGCGATTACCTATGTCGTTCTGAATAATCAGCACCGGTCGGACGCCTCCTTGCTCGGAGCCGCGCACCGGTTCAAGATCCGCATAGAATATGTCTCCGCGGTATGCGGAGTGGATGTTGTCATTATCCATAGTAGCTTCCGTTTTTCTCCTGCTACAAACTAAGTAAAGGAATCCGCGCAGGCCATAGCGCACAGCTTTGGTCTGCGCGGTATATATTTTCCTTTGCCTGTATTCGACACTACTGCCCCAGGCTGGGCGGCAACTTGAACTGTGCGGGCGCACATCACGGGAATCTCACCCCTCCGGGGAACGCCCGGAGCTGCGTACAGGAGTATCATTATGGGCTGACGGGATCATGGCGGGGACAGCTTGCCAAAGCTGTCTTGGCCTGAGTGGGTATCGCTCTGCACCTTACTTGGCCGTCCTTTGATGCGGAGTTTCTCCGCACAGGTGGTCATCGCGCACTCGGTCTGACGCTGGCTCCGTCAGCTAATGTATTCAAGTTGCCGGATATGACCGCCTGAGACGGTGTTTATCAAGGTTCATAGCAGGGAGAAAAATTATCCCTTCACCTATCGCGGCGAAAACGGGGTTTTGCACACCCTGTTTCCACAAGAAATTTAAACATTTTTTCTTTTGCGGCCTGAATAGACTTCCAAACTGCATTCCGATATGCGCATTCTTCTTTCGCAATAAGGCGGACTGGCTTACCTTCGACACAATACTTCCACAACCGCCTGCGCTGAGTCTCTGTAAGATGGCTGCTGAGACCTTGCCTGAGAAGTCGCACCAGTACAGCGGCTTCGTCAGCAGAAATCTGCTCCATATACTCATCTTCAATAGATACTATGGCGGTAGCTTCTTCAGAAAGGACTTCCAGCGAGATTGAGTTATCTGACTGCTTGTGGTCTGCGTTTTCCTCTTTCCTCAAATCGCTGTCCGACCAGTCTTTCCAACGCTGGAACTCAGCTGCAGAGGCAAAATCATCGCAGGTCAGTCGAATTAAATTACCGTCAGCATCCGTATAGACGATGGCATTGGGATCTTTCTTATTGAGAGCATAGATACTCTTTCGGTTAAACATATTGGTCCTCCGTTTTTCGAGATTTTGTGGTGAAGAAAATCTCGAAAACGGAGGGCCACGGCAGCGTGGCAAAGGAGTCCCAAAATGCAAAAAAGCTCCCGGAGCGCAATGGCTCCGGGAGCAGGACGCAATATTAGAATGATGGGCTGTCTGCGACGCAGGAGGGCCGTACAGATCCGTACACAAGGGGCGCAAACCGGCCTTGTGGTGACCAACGGCGTAATATCGTCTTCTGCACAGCAAAAAAATCACCCGCCCGCATCATCTATCGGACGCATCCGATAACCAATGATAACGGGCGGGCAACCTCAACCGTGACCTGCTGGACAACCTGCTGTATGACTTTTCTATGACCTCAGCTGCAACCTGCTGCGCAGCCTCCTGTACGACCTCCTCCGTAACCTCTGGAGCAACCTACTGCGTAACCTCTGCTACAACCTCCGGAGCGACATTAAGCAGCTCTCATTTTATGTGCAAATACTTCTTGATGACCTCGGCATGCTCTAACGCCAGATAGGGCTTTGCTGCTGTATAGTATGTCTGCGCCATAGAGAGGTTTCCCTGAAACCCCATGGAGAGAATCGCATACATGTTCAGTTCGCTGTCTTTTGGATCAAAGCGCAGAGCATCAATGGCTGTCTTTTGTGCCAGGATATAATCCTTGCAATCCATCTTCAGTCGGACATATCCCTTGGTGATCTGCAGATACAGAGACTAATAGTACATGGACAGCTGCATCAGCCACAGTTCATGTTCGCATCTTGGGAGTAACTGTCCTTTATACATATCGACTGCGCTGTGGTAGAGGGAATGCCGCATATCCGGGTTTTCTTCTGTTTTCAACTGAATGCAGGCATCCTCAAAGCGGTCGAAATCCGTATGGATATTGAAGTTGGGATTGATCTGGAATGTACCATTCTTCCCGATGACCAGCTTGTCGAGCCCGATGACGGAAAGAGTACGCCGCAGGCGGTAAACGATATTATTGACGACCTTATATGGCGAATCGAGTTCGTCGTATGGACAGATGATCTCTGCCAGTGTGTCAACAGTGAAATTCTTTTTGTGGTTCAGAATGAGATATGCCAGAAGCAGGTAGCACTGATCCGCTTTAATATCTTCTCCGGTCAATGTCCCTTTGGAGCTGATGATCTCCATGCCGCCAAAGAAATTGATATGGATGTCTTCCGGATTGTATTTGGAGGCTTTTGTTGCTGCCAACAGGGACTGCTGCTGTTTGATTTCGTTGAGTTCCACAACCACTGCATAGGAGGCGATGAATAGGAAAACCGGGTCATCCGTGTAGCGGGTCGGATCGTCCACGGCAATGAATCCCTGATTAATCCGTTTGGAGAATGGTGCCGCCAGCAGTGTAGTCACCCCATACTCCCGAAAGAAGGCTGCCTCATCTGGATAGACTTTCTCTAATCTCTGCAAGTCAGAAATCACGACCGGTTTATTGGCCCGAAGTGCTTTCCTCCATCTCGGGAACTTCTCCATGGGCAGGCACTGGAGCATATCCCTTTGCGCCGGCACACCATCTTTGCACCATTCATAAGTAATGACACCTATTCCCAGATCCCAGTCAGCTTCCACCACAGAGGCTCTTGATGCGCCATAAAACTCAGCCGCACCTTTCAGAAGACCACTGATGATAGCTTCTGAATCCTCGGTGTTTCGCAGACTGGCCTCCAACACGCTCATCCCACGGTGGAATGCACTGCATTCCACAAATGGTGTGTTTTCCTGCATGATTTCGTTGCTCATGGATACGCCTCCTTTGATCTGTAAAAAAATACAGAGACTGTCCAATGTAACTCGGGCAGCCTCTGCTGTGAGCCGCACAGTATGGCTGAGCGGTTATGTACTATACGATTGTCTTGATGAATGCGGCAAGCGCCTCACGCTGATCTTCTCTAAGCGATGCAACACTGCTGTTTAATTCACTCTGGGCATTAGGAACATTTACTGGCTCTTTCTCAGTAAAGAACTGAGCCAGCTTGATTCCACAAGCTTCACAAATTGCGTTTACAGTTGGCAGCGAGGGCTGATTATTACGCTTAAAGATGTTACTGATTGTCGTCTGTGACAGGCCAGACTCCTGCGCTAATCGATAGATTGCCCACCCACGCTCGGCCATCAGCTGCCGGATTCGGTTTTGTGCATTGAACATATATACCACCTACTATGTCATTAGTTTACACCTCATTTGATTATCCTTGTAGAACTCATCCGTACGGTATATGGCAATCAAATGATGTGTACTTTGTGGTGATATACTATGCAATTCCGGCGTATCACCCAGAGTTAGAACTGCAAATTGTTTTCCTCTCAGGTTTCAATGCAAATCACCTCTATAAAGCAAAATCCCGCAAGGCATGGATTATACACCGATGCCTTGCGGTTTCTCTGTACTTACAAATGTGTTATTTCAGGGAATGGTCACTCACGGGTCAGCCGACGAATATTACCGATGATGAGCATTAAGTCATCGTCATTCAGCTTTCGCAATTCTTCAATGGCCGTTTGCAGGAGTGCGGGATTTTCTTCGGATTCATCGAAGAATTGGCTTGGTGTAATATCAAAATAGTTACAGATTTGAAGAAACTCTGCCATAGGTGACAACGATTTGCCAGAGGATATGTTATAAACATAGCTTCTGCTATGCCCGAGATCATAACTCATTTGATATTCAGAGACACCCTTTTTTAATCTCAGCTGAGTAATTCGATCACGCACGAATTGTGTTTGTTTATAGCGTATCAAAAATGTTTTAACCCGCATTGCATTGCAACAAAAAAACGAGTGCCACGGGCACTCGTTCAGGCGTCGCTTCTTTTCGTGAAGTATCTAACTTGAGGATAACTCACATGTTGCTTTCGACTCCGACTATCAGCCAACATCTACATGAGGATAGAAATTGCAGCGGCTTCTTAAAAATCCATATTGATTTTTCTGCGCGAGGTGATATAATCGGCATATACCGGAAACGAAGGAGGCGTGTCCATGCCAAGACCGCCACGGTGCCGTCGGATTTGTGGCGCACCGCAAGTCGATACCTTCTGCCCCAACGGGTGCGAGAATACCGA
>OCGZ01000681.1_pt1 | contig 17852 bp, 14 predicted proteins | sample 1538711 | NCBI WGS metagenome assembly OCGZ01 (sample SAMN04571720, study PRJEB22368) | human gut metagenome | biome: human gut; material: stool | host: Homo sapiens | place: Luxembourg | collected 2012-08-17
TATTTGACGCACGTGCGATCGTGCCGATCCTGATCATGTTTATTGTAACTGCAGTTGAAACAGTTGGTGATATCTCCGGAATCACAGAGGGTGGTCTTGGAAGAGAGGCTACAGACAAAGAGCTTTCCGGTGGTGTTATGTGTGACGGACTTGGATCTTCCTTCGCTGCACTGTTCGGTGTGCTTCCGAATACATCCTTCAGCCAGAATGTTGGTCTGGTTGCAATGAATAAGGTCGTGAACCGTTTCTGTATCGCTACAGGAGGAATCTTCCTGATCGCATGCGGACTGTTCCCGAAGCTTGCTGCACTGATCTCCATCATGCCACAGAGTGTTCTGGGCGGTGCTGCTGTTATGATGTTCTCATCTATTGTTGTCAGCGGTATCCAGTTAATTACCAAGTGGCCGATCGGACCGAGAAATGTTACGATCGTTTCCGTAGCACTTGGTCTTGGTTATGGACTTGGCTCCAATACAGCAATCCTGGTGCATCTGCCACAGGCGATCAGTCTGATCTTCGGTGGTTCCGGTATTGTTCCGGCAGCAGTATTTGCTATTATTCTTAATATTGTTCTTCCGAAGGATGAGAAGAGCGAGATTGAGAGAGCTGAGGAGATGCTGGAGAAAGTTAAGAATAAATAAGAAAGTGTAAGAATAAAAAGAGTTTTTTTCTTTTTTTGAGACTGTTGGACTTTATTGGTCTGACGGTCTCTTTTTATATTTTTTATTTTGGGGATAAAGGTTCAGCCTTTTGGAAGGCGGTAATTTGCGAGAAGGGGAAACACTCGGAGTTGCGAAGGCCGTCTCCCCTTCTCGCGCTCTTCCCCTCCTGGCCACGCCGCTGTTCGGCGTTGTGGAATGTGATTATGTATTGGCGGGATGATGGATTCTACTGTGTTGGATGTGAAGCGTTGTGCCGATCTGTTGGGTGGTGGACGGGAAGGCGGCCCGCTTGTGGGTCTGTTCACTGGGAATTGGATCGGTTAAAAATATGTGACGTAGTTTATCTGGTTATGGTATACTGTGTTATAGGATATGATTTTAAAAGGTGAAAAAAATACTATTGAAAATGCTTAATGAAATAAAAAAATATGGCTTAAGATGAAAGCAAATGATGGATAATAATGTATGAACTGCAAAGTATGGAGGGTGCAAAATGGAGCATGGTAAGGTAGAACTATATCATGGGAGTGGTCAGATTGTTGAATTTCCGGAAATCAGAAAAACCAAGTATACAAAAGATTTTTCATGGGGATTTTATTGCACGAAAAGTTATGAACAGGCCTATCGCTGGGCAGGGCGTAAACATGGTCAGGGAATTGTTAATATATACTCTTATGTGGAAAATGAAAAACTTAACATAAAAAAATTTGAAAATATGTGCGATGAATGGCTGGATTTTATAGCGGAATGCCGGATTGGAAAAGTGCATGAATTTGATATTGTAGAAGGTCCAATGGCAGATGATACAATCTGGAATTTTGTAAATGATTTCTTGAATCATAATATCAGTCGAAGTGTGTTCTGGGAGTATGCAAAGTTCAAACATCCTACGCATCAGATAAGCTTTCATAGTATTCGTGCTTTGGAATGTCTGGAATATGAAAGGAGTGAATCTGTCAATGACGATACAATGGAATAAAGATGATTTATTTTATGTGTGCACAATGATTGAGTATGTTTCCAGAAAAACGCATAATAAAAGTAAAGATGTTGTAGTTCGAATGTCTGATAAAGCTCTGGCACATCAGCTGAAAGCTGCAGGCATTAATCATTGTCTTTCCTTCGAGCAGGTAGCTGATGAATGGATTGAAGATTATGGGATACCGAATGGGAATTATGATAATATTTCAAAATGCAGATATGAAGTACCGACTGTAACAGCAATAGGACGTGTATATCAGACATTGATATCAGAAGTAGCTTCTTTATATCAGGACATTGTTGAAGCGATAAAAATGGTTTACAGTTCTTTTATCAGCGATGAGATATCTGATTATAATTCCAATGTATATTACAGTAATCCAGACTATATTAGATGTTCTTATGAGGCAGGAAAATTATTGGATTAAGAAAATTATGATGTTGAGTATACACTGGATTTTGAAACAATATTAGAGGATCTGGGAATTCTGTGCAAAAATAACGGGGGTACATTGTAAGATTATATTATGGGAGCAATATAGTGATTGATAATATAAATCTGGCAATGTGCAGATCATACAAGGATTTTGGACAGGGATTCTATCTGACAGATAAAGAAACTAATAAAAAGGATCTGTAAAAGGCGAGATTTTACAAATAGTTCTGCCTTTTTCAGATCCTTTTTTTGTTAGTAATTGTAGGCTCCCTCATAAGCATTACATCGTTCCTTCCGATGTCCCTGCTCCACACAGGAGCTGCACCGGTCACAAAATTCCTGTTCATAGCAGGTGGAACAGATACACCCCTTACAGGCATCCCGGTTATAAGCCGGAGTGCAGGTAAAAGGAAGAGTATCCTTCGTAGTTTCCGTACTCATAAAGATCACGCTCCTTTTTTCTATATTATAGACCTATCAAAAAAGCGTTTCAATACAAATAATCAGAAAATACAGAGAAATACCTGATAAAAATCGGCACAACGCTTCACATCCAATACAGTAGAATCCAACATCCCTATCCTACCGGGAGGAACTCCACCGTCCGGATGCTCCGCAAGGCAGCACCAGACCACTCTCTGTAACAGGAAGTCCGATCTCCTGTGACTCCACATTACCCTTCCAGGGTTTCAGTTCGGTAGCCAGCATATAAGTCAGCACAGCCGGAGCAAGACCCGTAGTATAAGAATTTACAAGGAAAAATAACGGATCATTACTTAAGATCTTCGTACAAAGCTTGATCAGCGGATGGATCGCATCCTCGATCTTCCAGATCTCGCCCTTAGGTCCGCGGCCATAAGAAGGCGGGTCCATAATGATCGCATCATAATGATTACCTCTGCGGATCTCACGCTCTACGAACTTCACGCAGTCATCCACAAGCCAGCGGATCGGTGCACCGGAAAGTCCGGAAGCAGCAGCATTCTCTTTTGCCCAGTTGACCATACCCTTGGAAGCATCCACATGAGTAACAGAAGCACCGGCAGCAGCTGCAGCCAGAGTAGCACCGCCGGTATAGGCAAAAAGATTTAAGACCTTGATTGGGCGACCGGCATTTCTGATCTTCTCACCAAACCAGTCCCAGTTCACAGCCTGCTCCGGAAAAAGTCCTGTATGCTTGAAGCTGAAAGGCTTCAGATTAAAGGTAAGCTCCTTGTAATGGATATCCCACTGATGAGGCAGATCAAAGAACTCCCACTCACCGCCTCCGCGGCTGCTTCTGTGATAATGGCCGTTCATATGCTTCCAGCCACGGTTCTTACGCGGAGTATCCCAGATAACCTGTGGGTCAGGACGAACCAGGAGATAATCCCCCCAGCGTTCCAGTTTCTCTCCTTTAGATGTATCAATAACCTCGTAATCTTTCCAACCATCTGCAATCCACATGATGTTATATACCTCATTTCTTTCATATTTATATCAGATTTCAGCATCTTCCTGTGATATTTCCATAAAGTACCGGTTATAGTATCTTTACAGCTGCTGAGTATCATTACGGTTAGTTTTATGATCTCATTTTTACCAGTATAGAGGAAAAACACCCCTCGTGCAAGAGAAGTGCAGGATTTTCCACGAAAGATTTGACAACAGCGCTTTTCCATACTAAAATGTACGCAGAGATTTTCTGCCAGGGAAGATAAAGCCTGCTTCTGTGAAACAGTGGCTACATTTTGCAGAAGGATTTTTGTTAATGTTCAGCAGGAGATATTCCGCGAAGCGTGGAGTGAACAGTAACGGATTTTTGCAGACATTTCTTGAGGAAAAACAGAAGGCGTGAACACAGCAACCGCAGATTAAACTGTGCGCAAAAAGAGGAGAAGCAAACATATGAAAAAATATTGTGAGATGAGCAGGGAAGAGTTGCTCGATTTAAAGAAAGAACTCGACCGTGAGTTTGATGAGATCAAAGCGCAGGGTCTGGCACTGGATATGTCCCGTGGTAAACCGGCACCAGATCAGCTTGACCTTTCCATGAAAATGATGGAAGTACTTGCGGGCGATGCAGATCTGAAATGTGAGACAGGAGTAGACTGCCGAAACTATGGTGTGATTGACGGTATTCCGGAAGCTAAGAGACTTCTTGGAGAGATGTCCGAAGTTGAGCCTGAGAACATCATTATCTATGGTAACTCCAGTCTGAACGTAATGTTTGACACCATCGCACGTTCCTATTCCCATGGAGTTATGGGAAATACACCGTGGTGCAAGCTTGACAAGGTGAAATTTCTCTGTCCGGTACCAGGATATGACCGTCATTTCAGAATCACAGAATTTTTCGGAATTGAGATGATCAATATCCCAATGTCTCCGGAAGGCCCGGACATGGACATGGTTGAGAAATATGTAAATGAAGATCCGGCAGTAAAAGGAATCTGGTGTGTTCCGAAATACTCCAATCCGCAGGGCTACACATATTCCGAAGAGACAGTTAAGCGTTTTGCACATCTGAAACCGGCAGCACCGGATTTCCGAATCTACTGGGATAACGCTTACAGCATCCATCATCTTTATGATGACAACCAGGATTTCCTTCTTGAGATCCTTGACGAGTGTGCGAAAGCAGGAAATCCGGACATTGTTTACAAATTTACTTCTACCTCAAAGGTAAGCTTCCCGGGTTCCGGTATTGCGGCAGTTGCAGCATCCAAGGCTAACCTGGATGATTTCCGCAAATACATGACAGTACAGACCATCGGACATGACAAGCTGAACCAGCTTCGTCACGTTCGTTTCTTCAAGGACATCAACGGACTTCATGAACACATGAGAAAACATGCAGACATCCTTCGTCCGAAGTTTGAGATGGTTCTTGCTACACTGGACAAAGAGCTTAACGGACTTGGAATCGGCGAGTGGACCAAACCACACGGCGGATATTTCATTTCTTTTGATGCAATGGAAGGCTGCGCAAAAGCAATCGTTGCCAAAGCAAAAGAGGCAGGTGTTGTTATGACAGGTGCCGGCGCAACCTATCCATATGGAAATGATCCGAAAGACAGCAACATCCGTATCGCACCAAGCTACCCAAGCATTGAGGAACTTGGAAAAGCTGCAGAGGTATTCGTTCTCTGCGTGAAGCTTGTGAGCGTGGAAAAACTTCTGGAGAAATAATCAGTAACCAAGAAAAAGATAACATCAGACTGCCCGGTATTTCTGTATATGTAATACCGGGCAGTCATAAACTATCGGAGAGAATCAATCTTATGGGTGAGGAAAAAGAAAAAATGAAAACCTGGAAAAAAGTGGTCATTGCACTGATCATTATCCTGCTGATACTTACGGCAGCAGCTTACGGATACGGTGTGCACTATTTTACAGACCATTTTCTGCCGGGATCACAGGTGAACGGTTTTAACTGCTCTTACAAAACAGCAGATGAGACAGAAGAACTCCTTGCAAAAGAAGTTCAGGCTTATGTTCTTACAGTAGAAACAAGAAACAATGGTAAAGAAAGCATCACTGCAAAAGAAGCAGGCCTTGTATACAAGCCGGATAACGGCGCAGCCAAACTGATCCGGAAACAGGATCGCTATAAATGGTTCCTGGCTTTCAATCAGCAGAAAAAATACAAGCTGAATACAGATACGGAATACGATGATGACAAGAAACTCACCAAAACAGTAAAAAGTCTGAAATGTATGCAGAAGGATAACATGGAGAAACCAATAGATGCCTGCATCAAAGACAACGGTGAGACTTATGAGATCCAGCCGGAAAAAGAAGGAACAACACTTGATACAAAGAAAGTACAGAAAGTGATCCGCGCGGCAGTTTCCGCAGGAGATACCACAGTCAATCTTGAAAAGAAAGACTGCTACAAGAAGCCTTCTGTATACAAAGATGATAAAACCCTCAAGAAAGACTGCGACCAGCTGAACAAGCTTACCAGCTGTGTGATCACCTATGATTTTTCCGACCGCTCCGAGCAGCTGGACCGCAATACCATCAAAGACTGGCTTACAAAAGACGAAAAAGGCAATTATACAATTGATAAGAACCAGGTAGCAGCCTATGTAAATAATCTTGGATATAAATATGATACTTTTGGATGTACAAGAACCTTTACCACATATGATGGCCGTCAGAAGACCATCAAAGGCGGTGATTACGGCTGGGCTATCGACCAGACAACAGAGACAGACTGGCTTTACAATGCGATCCTTGCAGGAACCACGGAAGTAAGACAGCCCGCCTATGCTTACAGCGGACTTTGCCGTGACACCAATGATATAGGAAATACATATGTAGAGATTGACCTGACCAACCAGAGAATGGTATTTTATAAAGATGGACAGCTTCTGGTAGATACACCTGTAGTAACCGGATGTATTAATAAAGGACATGGAACACCGTCGGGCTGTTTTGCCCTGGATGCCATGCGTTCCCCGGCTGTTCTGAAAGGAACGGGATATGCAGCACCTGTCACATACTGGATGCCTTTCTCCGGAGGTGTCGGAATCCACGATGCAACATGGAGATCCCAGTTCGGAGGCCAGATCTACATCACAAACGGTTCACATGGCTGTGTAAACACACCGAAGGACCAGGCAGCAATCATTTACAATAATATTAGCGTAGGAGTACCGATAGTAGTATATGAATAAGAGATTAAAAGAAATATTAAAAGAATACGAAACAAGAAAACACAAAATTATCAAGGGAGATGAAAGTATGAATATCGTTGTATTGGCAGGCGGAACCAGTACAGAGAGAGAAATCTCCATCGTAACAGGAACTGGTGTCTGCAAAGCACTTCGCCAGAAGGGCCACAATGCGATCCTGGTAGATATTTTCTGCGGACTGGAGCCTGTAGACTGGGATGAGCCGTTCGGAGATAAAGATTATGAAGTAGATTCTGCAGCAGAATATATGAGAAGCTTTGACGATGATATCGAGAACATCAAACGTACAAGAAGAAGCTTTTTCGGGCCGAATGTACTGGAGCTCTGCCAGGCTGCTGACATTGTATTTATGGGACTTCACGGTTCCAACGGAGAAGACGGAAAAGTTCAGGCAACTTTCGACCTTCTTGGAATCCGCTACACAGGAACCGGCTATTTAAGCAGTGCCCTTGCAATGGATAAAGGCCTCACCAAGAAGATTTTCCTTATGGATGAGGTACCTACACCGAAGGGTGTTTCCATGCTGAAAGAGAACTGTACAAGAGATATCCACGATCTCGGAATGGAATTTCCTGTTGTTGTAAAAACATGCTGCGGTGGTTCCAGCGTAGGCGTTTATATCGTAAACGACCAGAAAGAATATGAGGATGCCATTGACGGTGCATATTCTTATGAGGATGAAGTGGTTGTTGAGGAATATATCAAGGGCCGTGAGTTTTCTGTTGCAGTTGTAGATGGCAAGGCTTATCCGATCATCGAGATCGCACCGAAGCAGGGCTTTTATGACTACAAAAATAAATATCAGGCAGGCTCCACAGTAGAGACTTGTCCTGCTGAGATATCACCGGAACTTACCGAGAAGATGCAGCACTATGCAGAAGCTGGCGCAAAAGCTCTCTGCATTGAAGGCTACGCACGTTTTGACTTCATGATGAAGGAGAACGGCGACATGTACTGCCTGGAGGCTAACACACTTCCGGGAATGACACCAACCAGCCTGATCCCGCAGGAAGCAAAAGTCCTGGGAATCGACTATCCGGATCTCTGCGAAGAACTGATCCGCATTTCACTTAAGAAATATAATAAATAAGGAATGACAGACTCCTTCCACAGACTTATATCATTTCAGAAAAAAGAAAGGCTTTTATCTATGAAAAATCTTACATTAGAGAATATCACCAAAGTCTGCGGCGGTACTTACCACGGACCACAGGAGAAGCTTCAGGAAGAAGTAACAGCGATCACAACAGACAGCCGCAAGGTGGAAAAAGGCGGTCTTTTTGTGCCGGTTGTTGGAGAGCGTGTGGATGCTCACCGTTTTATTCCGCAGGTAATGGAAGCAGGTGCACTTGCAACGTTATCCGAGCGTGTCCTTGAGGGAGCGGATCATCCGTATATTCAGGTGGAATCTTCCCTTCAGGCAGTAAAAGACATTGCAGAATTTTATCTGGAGCAGCTGAACATCCCGGTAGTGGGAATCACAGGAAGCGTTGGAAAAACCAGCACAAAAGAAGTGATCGCTTCTGTACTGAAAGAGAAATACCGCACTCTCAAAACCCAGGGTAATTTTAACAATGAGCTTGGGCTTCCGCTGACTGTGTTCCGTCTTCGCGATGAGGATGAGATCGCAGTCCTGGAAATGGGAATCAGTGATTTCGGTGAGATGACCCGCCTTGCAAAAATCGCAAAGCCGGATACCTGCGTGATCACAAACATCGGAACCTGTCATCTGGAGAATCTGGGAGACAGAGACGGTGTTCTCAAGGCCAAGACAGAGATTTTCCGGTATGTGAAAAAGAATATCGTACTTAACGGTGATGACGATAAGCTCTCCACTGTAAAAGAATACAACGGAATCAGACCGGTATTTTTCGGAACAGGAGACAACTGTGCTGTTACCTGCGAAAACGTAGAAAGCCGTGGCCTGAAAGGGATGAGCTGTGATATCTGTATCAAAGGTGAGCTGGCAGAAGGCGGAGAAGAGTGTTTTCACGTAAACATTCCAATGCCTGGCCGTCATATGGTATCCAATGCACTGGCAGCAGCAGCCATTGGCAGGCTTTATGGCCTTACAGCCAAGGAGATCAAACAGGGAATCGAAAGCCTGGAGCCTGTAAGCGGCCGTTTCAACATGATTGAGACAGAGAAATTTATGATCGTAGATGACTGCTACAATGCAAACCCGATGTCCATGAAAGCATCTCTTGATGTTCTCCAGGACGGACTTGGCAGAAGAGTAGCCATCCTGGGAGACATGGGAGAGCTTGGAGCAGATGAAGTAGCACTTCATGAAGGCGTAGGCGTTCATGCCGGCCACTGTAAGATCGATGTCTGCATCTGTGTAGGCCCGCTTGCAGCCCACATCGCAGAAAAAGCCAGCCAGACCAATCCGGACTTAACCGTGATCCGGGAGAAAGATCTGGAAAGCCTTCTTTCTAACTTAAACACTTATGTAAAACAGGGAGACACCATCCTTGTAAAAGCATCTCATTTCATGAAATTTGAAAATGTAGTCAAAGCACTGCAGGAAATGTAAAAAGACAGGGAACAGGGCGAGGATTTGACGAACGAAAATTGTTTCCAGATAAGCGATATAGAAGTATAATATTCCTAAACAATGAGCAATGTGAATGAGCAGTCATGGAGTGGATGCCTGAAACGGCATAGAATAAACGGAATGACACTCAGGCACTGTGGAGCAGTGTGTGGAAACGGGAGGGTATTATGCTGGAAACGATCATGCGGTTGGATATCCCACTTTACGTTATGACATCTTTGGGATGCATCGGCGGACTTGGGATGCTGGCAACGAACCTTACCTACAGAAGAATAATCCGAAATACACAGAGATTACAGAACCTGAAAGAAAAATGGCTGAACATGTGGAAATCAAGAGACAGGCTTCTTCACAGAATGAACCGTTTCGTGTGGTATCCGTCCCTGCTCAGCACTTTCCTTCTGGTTTTGTCTGTTTTTCTGAACAACAGACTCGGACATGCAGAAGGACTGCCCATGCTGTATCTTTATATAGGGGCAGCTGTGCCTGCAGTTCTCCTGCTTTTGAGACAGGCACTGGATTTTTCTTATAAAGAGGAGCTGGTGATGACATCACTGGCTGACTATGTGGAGCAGGTCCGCACCTGGGTGGAAGAAGTCCCTGTTCCGCAGAAAAACGATCCTGTTTTGCAGGAGGAGATCGTAGATAAGATCACCAGAAGCATCCGTCAGACAGCGGCAACAGGAAGTCACTTCAGCAAGATGCTTTCACCTGAGGAGGAAGAGATCATGAAGGAGATCATAAGAGAGTTTATGAATGCGGAGTGATCATAGATTTCAGAATATCTGAAAAAACACAGATATACGTACAAATATCTGCGGCAGCAATTCAGGTTCCGGATAAATAAATTCCGTGCAGCGATTTGCCAAAATGCTATAGATTAATAAATATATACTTATAAAAACTCTCCGGCAGATACGATTCTTTGGAATCAGCCGGAGAGTTTTTAACCGAATCAAGTAAGTCCCCTGCTTCAATTGCGAGGAGCAATAAGCAGTGGGTGGGACTTACTTGTATCAGGAGGGGTACAAGCCCCTCCTGATAAACTGCGGAGCAGTTATTCGGTTATGAGCAAGTAGCGAAAGCGGATTGCGAATATCCGATTGACTGTATATAATTGTGTAAGATAAGGAATTTATCAGTTATACAGCATCAACCCATGGAGATCGGGCCGCCACGGAGCTTACCGGCTGTGGTGATCCTCTTGATTGCAACCATGTAAGCTGCCATACGAAGAGTAACATTTTTCTCCTGACTTAATGCGTAAACTTCATTAAATGCAGTAAGCATGATCTTCTGAAGCATCTTGTTCACTTCATCAAGATCCCATGTAAGATTCTGGATGTTCTGAACCCACTCAAAATAAGAAACAACAACACCGCCTGCGTTGGAAAGGATATCCGGGCATACGATGATTCCTCTGGAATTCAGGATATCGTCAGCTTCAACAGAAGTCGGTCCGTTGGCAGCCTCGATGATCAGTTTCGCCTGGATGCGTCCGGCGTTATCCTCTGTGATCTGATTCTCAAGGGCAGCCGGGATCAGGATATCACATTTGCAGGTGATAAGACCGTCATTTGTAACGTGCTGAATGCCATCCTGCTCATATTTATCGAGAGTATTTCCTTCAGAAATAAACTTGCGGATAGCCGGAATATCAAGTCCGTCCTCGCAGTAAAGTCCGCCTGTGTAATCACTGACAGCAACGACCTTCTGACCATTCTTATAAAAAATCTCAGCAGCAGTTCCGCCGACATTTCCCATACCCTGAACAGCGATAGCTGCGTTGGCAGGATCGATATTATTCTTTTCCATGCACTGATAAGCAATGATGGTAACTCCGCGTCCGGTAGCCTCTACACGGCCGACAGAACCGCCGATCTCGATCGGTTTGCCGGTAACAACACCTGGAACTGTATGGCCTGTGAACATACTGTAAGTATCCATGATCCATGCCATAACCTCACCGTTTGTATTAACATCCGGAGCAGGGATATCTTTATCCGGGCCGATGATAGGAAGGATCCGGGTTGTATAACGACGGGTCAGACGGATCAGCTCAGCTCTGGAAAGTTTGGAAGGATCGACCTTGATACCTCCTTTGGCACCGCCGTAAGGAATATTTACAACTGCACATTTAAAGGACATCCATGCAGCAAGAGCCTTAACCTCGTCCATGTCGGAATTCTGATGGAAGCGGATACCACCTTTGCACGGTCCACGTGCACTGGAATGCTGAACACGATATCCCTCAAATACCTTGATGGAGCCATCATCCATACGGATCGGGATAGAAACCTTAAGCTCACGTTCCGGGTAGCAAAGTGTTGCGTAATCTTCATAACTGAGACCCAGTGCCTCTGCAGACTGTTTTAAGACAGAGAGCATATTGTCATATGGATTATACTTTTTTTCTGCCATTGTTACCACTCCTTTGAAAACAAATATTTTTTCTTGAATGATTAAGAATAATATTATTCATCTGATGAACTGAGTATAGCACAGCATATATGAATAGTAAATAATTTTATTCATAAAAACATATACAAAAATATTTATATCTTTTTAGGCGTTTTACATAAGCGTATGTTAAAATAAAAACAGTGTATAAGAATGCCAGATATAAAATCAGGAAGACCAGGAGGGTATTTCATGGAGAATCAGTTACAGAAGCTGATCATTTCAGCGCAGCTGACACCAAAGGAAAAAGAAGTTGCAGACTATGTTCTTGAGAATCTGCAGAAATGCTGTTTTATGACATCAACAGAGCTGGCAGGGGCGCTGAATGTGAGTTATTCCTCTGTGATCCGGCTTACCAAGACTCTTGGCTTTACCGGATATCCGGATTTTCAGAATTTCCTGCGGGAAACCTATGCAGAGCAGTCCAGAGATGTGGACACAGGGATCCTCATTCCGGCAGAGCGAATTGAGGCAATTAAGAAAAAAGAGCATAAGGCGACTGTACAGGATACGGTATGCGCATATACGCTGAGTAATATTCAGAGTACTATTGCGAGCAATACAGAAGAACAGTACCGCAAGGCAAGCAGTATTCTCATTAACAGTGATGTGAAATATATTTTTTCCTCAAGGGGATCTACCTGTGTGGGAGAATTTCTGAATACGATCCTCAGACAGACTCTTCCCCATGTGTATAATTACGGAAGCCACGGGCAGAACATGTTCGATTTCGCAAGCGACCTGAAAAAAGGAGACGCAGCAGTTTTTATTACCTATTCCAGATATTCAAGACTGATGTATCTCACTGCGGAGATGGTACATAAACAGGGAGCTTCCATTATCCTTCTGACGGATAAACCTACCTGCGAGGCAGCCAAGTTTGCTGACGTAGTGCTGACTGCCAGAGGCGACAGCAGTGAATTCTATAATTCCTATGTAGCAGGAATGTTCGCAGCAGAGATGCTGTGTGCATATACATGCAGGGAAACGAATTATTCCAACCAGGAGCTGCTGGAACGTATCGATGAATATACTTCCCAGATCGGGAATTTCTGAGTATAAAAACAGGGAGAGCTGATACTATAAATGTATCAGCTCTCCCCGTCAATTTCCGGTATTCTAATATTCTAATCTTCCTCGATCACCTGGATCTCCAGGTAATCAAACTCGACCTGCTCAATAAAATTATCCTGATAAAAACGTGCCTTATCATGCTTCTTAAAATCTTTTACAGTAGAATCCAGCCAGATCGGATTTCCAAGATCCATCTCATAACAGATCTCCTCAAGACCATGGAAGATCTTATGTGTTCTTGTATCATCACTGTCATCACAGACTACTGTATCTTGAAGCATATGATTATCCTTCCATATTTTTCCCCATAAACGAAACATATAAAATTTCCTTTCTGTATTGCCGTAAAAGTTATCGAATGGCTATAGTATACCGTCAGAGACATGGAAAGTAAAGTTGTAAAAATCCGGACTTTATAAGAACATCAGCCATTTTATACAGGAAACAATGCATCAGCCCACCTCACTTTTATTGACTAATGTGTAAAAATCCTCTATAATAAACGAAATTATGAAAAAAAGAATCATTACAGATTGGAGGAACCGAAATGAAACTTTACGATACCGGTGTTTATCTTCAGAACGGACAGGATATCATTCCTGAGAACCAGGCGAACCTGCCAGTAGCGAAGGAAGAGGCTGCAAAGAATACCATCGCATATTCAATTCTCAAGGCTCACAATAAATCTGACAACATGGAGAAGCTTCAGATCAAATTCGATAAACTGACTTCCCATGATATCACATTTGTAGGAATCATCCAGACAGCAAGAGCTTCAGGACTTGAGAAATTCCCGGTACCATATGTACTGACCAACTGCCATAACTCCCTCTGTGCAGTAGGCGGAACCATCAACGAAGATGACCACATGTTTGGTCTCACCTGTGCAAAGAAATATGGTGGTGTTTACGTACCGCCTCATCAGGCAGTTATCCATCAGTTCGCAAGAGAAATGCTTGCAGGCGGTGGAAAAATGATCCTCGGTTCTGACAGTCATACAAGATATGGTGCTCTTGGAACCATGGCTATGGGCGAGGGCGGACCGGAGCTTGTAAAACAGCTTCTCTGTCAGACATATGACATCAACATGCCAGGAGTAGTTGCCATCTATCTGAAAGGCACTCCGCGCCCGGGCGTAGGACCGCAGGACGTTGCACTGGCTATCATCGGAGAAGTTTTTGCCAACGGCTATGTGAAGAATAAAGTCATGGAGTTCGTTGGACCAGGCGTTGCAAGCTTAAGTGCTGACTTCCGTATCGGAATCGATGTTATGACAACAGAGACCACATGCCTTTCCTCCATTTGGCAGACAGATGAGAAGATTGAGGAATTCTATGCGATCCACGGAAGACCGGAAGATTACAAAGAACTGAAACCAGGCAGTGTTGCATACTATGACGGCTGCGTTGAAATCGACCTTGGTGAGATCAAGCCAATGATCGCAATGCCGTTCCATCCAAGCAATACTTACACCATCGATGAGCTGAAAGCAAACCTGGACGACATCCTTGCAGATGTTGAGAAAAGAGCACAGGTAAGCCTTGATGGAAAAATTCCTTTCACATTAAGAGATAAGGTAGTTGACGGACAGCTTTATGTTGAGCAGGGAATCATTGCCGGATGTGCAGGCGGCGGATTCGAGAATATCTGCGCAGCAGCAGACATTCTCAAGGGCAAGAACATCGGCCACGATGCTTTCACATTAAGCGTTTACCCGGCAAGTACTCCGATCTACATGGAGCTGGCTAAGAATGGCGTTCTTGCAGAGCTGATCGGAACAGGTGCTGTTGTGAAAACTGCATTCTGCGGACCGTGCTTTGGTGCCGGAGATACACCTGCCAACAATGCGTTCAGTATCCGACACACAACCAGAAACTTCCCGAACCGTGAAGGCTCCAAGATCCAGAACGGCCAGATCTCTTCCGTTGCACTTATGGATGCACGTTCCATTGCTGCAACAGCTGCCAACAAGGGATTCCTTACATCAGCAGAGGAGTTTGAGGGAAGCTATTCCGAGCATAAATATTACTTCGATAAATCCATCTACGAGAACCGTGTATTTGACAGCAAGGGCGTAGCAGATCCAAGTGTTGAGATCCAGTTTGGCCCGAACATCAAGGACTGGCCGGAGATGGCTGCACTTGCAGACAACCTGATCCTGAAAGTTGTTTCCGAGATCCACGATCCGGTTACCACAACTGACGAGCTGATCCCATCCGGCGAGACATCCTCCTACCGTTCCAATCCGCTTGGACTTGCAGAGTTCACACTCTCCAGAAAAGACCCGGCTTACGTAGGCCGTGCAAAAGAGATCCAGGCAGCACAGAAGGCAATTCAGGCAGGTCAGTGCCCGGCTGAGGCAGTTCCGGAACTGAAACCGGTTATGGAAACCATCCATAAATCCTACCCGGATGTTGACAAGACAAACCTTGGCGTAGGAAGTACCATCTTTGCAGTGAAACCTGGCGATGGTTCCGCAAGAGAGCAGGCTGCATCCTGCCAGAAGGTACTTGGCGGCTGGGCAAACGTTGCCAATGAGTACGCAACCAAGAGATATCGTTCCAACCTGATCAACTGGGGTATGCTCCCATTCCTGATCCCGGCTGGAGACCTTCCGTTCAGGAACGGTGATTACCTGTTCTTCCCTGGAATCCGTAAGGCAGTTGAGGAAAAAGCAGACGTGATCAAAGGCTACACAGTAGATGGTGACTCCCTGAAAGAGTTCGACGTTACACTTGGTGAGCTGACAGACGATGAGAGAGAGATCATCCTCAAAGGCTGCCTGATCAACTACAACCGTAAATAAAATACAAAATAAATTCCAAAAGAAAAAGACCGGCGAGGTAAAAATCGCCGGTCTTTTCTGAACACTGAAAATACCGTCTTAACGGTCAGCCGAAGGTGAAAAACTGACGGAAACTGTAATAGAAACTTAAAAAAACAGCATTAATGATGAATTGATGAAAATAATGGAATATGGTATGATGTTGTACAAAAGTGTATAATAAGAGTACACTCTGACGATAAACAGAAAATGGAGGTGCCAATTATTTCTGATGAGATAAATAAATCAGATATTTCCAGCAGAAAAAAACTAAGAAACAGACTTACCACAGGTGTTTTTGCGTTGCTTATTGCACTGATCGCAGTGGTTTCAGCAACATACGCATGGTATATATACAACACAAGCCGTCATACAACAAAGGTCCGCATGGCAGCAGGAGCAGGCGTCAACCTGCAGATCAGCAATTCCTACAGCGGAACATATGGTTCGGCAGCAGTTCTGGACAGCTTTTCCGGAAGACTGAATCCTGTATCCACCAACCGGATCAGCGGCGGCTTCCAGAAAGTTCTGGGATTTACCAATGGAACCGAGAATCAGTCCAATCTGGTAGCAAGTCTCTTTGGAAAGGGAGATTACAGTGATTATTACAATACCAGCCTTTTTCTGAAAACAAACGGCGATCCTACCGATATTTACATAGCAGACATCGGCTTTGAGGACAGCGATCCGAAGAATCCAATCTCATCTGCGATCCGGGTCGGTTTTGTAGTACATAAAGTTGGAAAAAAACAGCCATCACAGGGTGAATACATTTTTGCCATAAGTGATAAGAAAAACCCGCAGGCAGAATACAATACAGCTAAAGGAAAAGAAGGTGATGTGCTGGATTGCACGAAGACAGACGGAAAATTAAAACCAGTAGCAGTGACTTATCCATATATTTATGCTACTACTTATACCGATCAGAATAGTCAAAACTGGATAGCCACGAAGGTTGGAAAGAACTATGAAGTTTCATCTGGCACACAAAAAATTGCTTCTTCCGTAGGGTATGATGGCGTAAAAATGCGTGTTTATATCTGGATGGAAGGTACCGATGCTGATTGTGTCAATAATGCAGCAGCAGAAGACCCGGCAACTTATAACGTAAATGTAAAACTGGCAGGTATTTCTGCTGAATAAGACAGCAAATATAAATTGAAAGGTCATGGCAGAGCCATGACTTTTCTTTTATCCTAATTTTCCCTATTATCTACTATCCCCAATATCCTCCGCACATTTTCGGTACATCTGCTGAATTGCTATTTCCCCGACTTCTGGTATAGTCATGTAACTGAAAAGAGAACTTCAGAAGGGAGAAATGCAATATGCGAAAAAAGCAGGATATCATATGGGAGCAAAGTACGCTAATAACAAAGCAAATACAAGCAATAAAAATGGAATTCCCTAAACCAGAACTCCACTTTATATTATTTCTTCAATAATATCTTCGTATAAAAAATGTCTCCCCTGGGGCACATCGTTGAGAGGTGCTGTATAACAGATAATAATATCAATGTGCAAAATAGCCAAAATTCATCCTAATCCCTGACAATGCAACCTAACATACGCAAAATACACAGATTTTCTATCCAACATTATTGACGTATGAAAAACTTCATGGTATTTTATTTTTGATAAAAATGGAAATTATTTCAAGGAAAACCTGCTGAAAGGCAGGGACGCAAAGCCAGAAGGGGCTAAAATCAGTGTGATGTTAAAGAAATATAGTAGGGACGCTGGCAAGTTTTGGAAGGTGTCCTTTTTTGTATGCAAAAATGGATAAGAAAACTGGCAGGGACGGGTTCTCTGTATACAGATAAAAGCAGGATAACGAAGCATGAAACAGAGTGAGGATTTTTATAAAATGGGAAATTATGAAGACAAAATATATTCTTTAAGTGAGACTGTACCGGGACAGACACAGACCATGTCACAGGCAGTACAGAAAACACTGGAAAATAATGGCGGAGTAGGCATAATGACAGGATATTATGACCAAAACCTGTCTGTTTTATCTGTGAGCAATCTGCTGTTACATAGTACAGGATATACATTCGACTCTTTTATGAAGCAGACAAACGGCTCGTTGAAAAACTTCTTTTATGACGAGGAAGATAGACTGGAGCGAGACCGTTTTTTGCAGCTTCACGGAACAGGGGAAGCACAGATCCTT
>OCGZ01000690.1_pt1 | contig 17708 bp, 11 predicted proteins | sample 1538711 | NCBI WGS metagenome assembly OCGZ01 (sample SAMN04571720, study PRJEB22368) | human gut metagenome | biome: human gut; material: stool | host: Homo sapiens | place: Luxembourg | collected 2012-08-17
TTGGCGGTCAGTACAATCAGCTGGTTGCAAGACGTGTCAGAGAATGCAATGTATACTGCGAGATCTATTCTTATAAGACAGATCTTGAGAAGATTAAAGCGATGAATCCTAAGGGAATTATCCTCACCGGTGGACCGAACAGCTGCTATGAGGCAGATTCACCGACTTATCAGAAAGAATTATTTGAGCTTGGAATTCCGGTGCTGGGACTTTGCTATGGAGCACAGCTTATGATGCATGTCCTTGGAGGAAAAGTTGAGAAGGCAGATGTCAGCGAATACGGCAAGACAGAGCTTCTTATTGATAAGAAAGATTCCAGAATCTTTAAGAATGTATCCGACAGAACGATCTGCTGGATGAGCCACACTGACTATATTTCCCAGACTGCACCTGGATTTGAGATAGCTGCACACACAGTGGACTGTCCGGTAGCAACTGCACAGAATGAAGAGAAGAAACTGTATGCGATCCAGTTCCATCCGGAGGTACTGCACACAGTAGAAGGAAAGACAATGCTTTCCAACTTCGTACTTGGTGTCTGTGAATGTGCCGGAGACTGGAAGATGGATGCTTTTGTTGAGCACACGATCAAAGAGATCCGTGAGAAAGTCGGCGATGGAAAAGTTCTCCTTGCTCTTTCAGGCGGCGTAGATTCCTCCGTAGCAGCAGGACTTCTTTCCAGAGCGATCGGCAAGCAGCTTACCTGCGTATTTGTAGACCACGGACTTCTTCGTAAAGATGAGGGAGATGAGGTTGAGGGTGTGTTCGGACCGAACGGACAGTTTGACCTGAATTTTATCCGTGTCAATGCACAGCAGAGATATTACGACAAGCTTGCAGGCGTTACAGAGCCTGAGGCGAAACGTAAGATTATCGGTGAAGAATTTATCCGTATCTTTGAGGAAGAAGCCAAGAAGATCGGTGCTGTAGATTTCCTTGCACAGGGAACCATTTATCCGGACGTTGTAGAGAGCGGTCTCGGCGGAGAATCCGCAGTGATCAAATCCCATCACAACGTGGGTGGACTTCCTGATTTCGTAGATTTCAAAGAAATCATCGAACCGCTCCGCGACCTGTTCAAAGATGAGGTTCGTAAAGCCGGTCTTGAGCTTGGTATCCCGGAAAGACTGGTATTCCGTCAGCCATTCCCGGGCCCGGGACTTGGAATCCGTATCATCGGTGAAGTCACCGAAGAAAAAGTACGCATCGTACAGGATGCAGACTACATTTATCGTGAAGAAGTCGACAATGCAGTCGCCGACTACAAGAAAGAACACGGAGAAGATCCGTCCTGGATGCCGAACCAGTACTTTGCAGCCCTTACCAATATGCGAAGTGTAGGCGTAATGGGAGACTTCAGAACATACGATTATGCAGTGGCACTCCGCGCTGTTAAGACTATTGACTTTATGACTGCTGAATCTGCTGAGATTCCTTATGCAGTGCTTAATAAGGTTATGAACCGTATTATTAATGAGGTTAAGGGCGTGAACCGCGTATTCTATGATCTTACCAGTAAGCCGCCTGGAACGATTGAGTTTGAATAATCCACACAACCACAAGAAGCCAGTATTTATGCGGGTTGCAAGCAAATTTGCTTAGTGACTGGCAACAAAATGGCAACATTTGGTGATTATTCAAAAGATAAAAATTTTATTTCATAACGTATATAAAGAAACCTTACTGATTTTCAGAAGTTAAAAACTGAATATCGGTAAGGTTTTCTTTTTTCTTATTTTTCATTTTTAGACAGTTCTTTTACAAGGTAATCACTCAATTCCTGAGATGGTACCTTGGCACGTTTCTGGTAAGTATCCAGTTCCGGGTACTTATATCTCCATTCATCATATTTTTCCTTGCTGATTTCACCGTTTTCCAGTTTGCCAGCCTGTTCCATCCATGCACGAAGCATTTCATCGGCAGATGAGCCGGGAGCAGGTATGGAAGAGTCAAGGCAGAGATGAGGTTGCCCATCTACATTTTTTACCTTCAGACCATACATATCTTCCAGTGCAAATAGTGTGTGCATCAGACCTATGTGAGTATCAATATCTGGAACTGTTAAAGCATGAGTATTGACATCAAAGATCTGAGACATTTGTTTTACAAGATCAATCTTAGGAACTCTGGCTTCAGATTCATACTGAGCCATGCGGACATCTGAGGTTTTTCCCATGAATCCCAGTTGTTCTCCGAGTTGCTTTTGTGTCATGCCGATGCGGTTACGAAAATATTTGATACGTTGTCCGATTGCCATTTTTGTTTGCCTCCTTATAGTGGTCATTCGTGTTGCCATAATTAATTGTGATAAAAAATAAAACAATTCTGTTTAGGTTCAGTATAGCATGAGCAATTTCGGATAGCAAGAAGAACTTAAACAAAAGAATTTAACATTCGCATAAAATTGCTTGACTTAAATTAAAATGTTTAGTATCATGCAAATGTAACAACTTAAACAAATTACGTTAAGACGGAAAGGAGAGATGTGATGTGACGAACAGAACTTTTATGACAGTAGAAGAAGTTGCAGCGGAACTGGGAGTTTCCAAGTCTTATGCTTATAAGATTGTCAAACAGCTAAATGAAGAATTGCAGAAGCTGGGTTATCTTACGGTAGCTGGCAGAGTGAACACCAATTATTTCCGCAAAAAAGTATGTTACAGCGAAGTGTAAGAGAGAGGAGAATTTGTATGAGTATTTACAAAGATAATGTCACTGGGAAGTGGCGAGTGGTTTATCGGTATACCGACTGGACAGGGAAAACGAAACAGACTTCAAAACGAGGATTTCCTACGAAGCGAGAAGCGCAGATGTGGGAACACGAACAAATGTTAAAGCATGATGCAAAACTGGATATGACTTTCGCAAGTTTTTATGAAATCTATGTAGAAGATAAAAAGGAACGAATCCGGGATAACACATGGGGAACTAAGAATAATATTGCCAGAACAAAAATTCTTCCATACTTTGGGGAGAGAAAGATTGCAGAAATTGAACCAAAAGATGTGATTGCATGGCAGAATCATTTGCTTGCATTTAAGAGAGCGAATGGAAAAGGGTATTCTGCTTCATATCTGCGGAAAATCCACAGCCAGTTAAGTGCCATTTTCAATCATGCGGTTGATTTTTATCATTTGCCTTCTAATCCGGCACAGAAAGCTGGAAATATAGCAATAGAGGAATATAAGGAAATGTTGTTCTGGACGAAAGAAGAGTATTTGAAATTTGCAGATGTGATGATGGATAAACCAGTTTCTTACTACGCTTTCGAAATGCTTTACTGGTGTGGTATCCGTGAAGGAGAGTTGCTTGCCCTGACACCAGCGGATTTTGACTTTACAACGCATACACTGCGAATTAACAAATCATATCAAAGATTAAACCGGGAAGATGTGATTACCCCACCAAAGACATTTAAAAGTAACAGATTTATCAAGATGCCACAATTTATATGTGATGAGATGCAGGATTATCTGAAAATGCTGTATGAGCCGAAAGAGGACGAACGGATTTTCACAATTTCCAAATCTTATCTGCATCATGAAATGAACAGAGGATCGAAAGTGTCTGGGGTGAAGCGAATCCGCGTGCATGATTTGAGACATTCCCACGTGTCGTTGTTAATCAATATGGGATTTACGGTATTGGCAATTGCAGACCGAATGGGACATGAGAGCATTGATATCACTTATCGATATGCACATCTGTTTCCAAGTGAGCAGACACAGATGGCAGAACAACTGGATATTGAAAGGATGGAAAAATCAAATGGAGAAAAATCTGGACAGTAAAGGAAGATGGAGAAACAAAATCGTAGCATTTCGGGTATCACCGGAAGAAGCAGAGCAGATTGATGCATGTGTCCGATTGTCAGGACTTAGCAAGCAGGACTATATCACAAAACGATTAACTGATCGGGAAATTGTGGTACAGGGAAATCCAAGAGTGTATAAAGCATTGCGAAATCAGATGGCAGAGATTTATGAAGAATTGAAACGTCTGGAAAAATGCAGTGAGGAAAACGAAGAGTTGCTGAGTACCCTGAGATTGGTTGCAGAGACATTGTATGGATTGAAAGGGGAAAATGAATGACAGCAAAAGAAAAAATGACTGCTCCGATTGCATCTGTTGGCGCAGATGTGGAACAGCCATCAAGTAATAAATTAACCAACCAAAGTATAGCAGATTTGCCCGGTAAGGGCAATCTGCAAGCCACAAATAATGCGGAAAATACAGCAAAATCAGCAAATAAAAAGAATCCAGATGATCTGGAAACAGTTTCCATGATGGAATTATACGACACCGCATATCCACCAAAACTACCAATTGTAGATGGACTTCTGTATAACGGAACTTACCTGTTTGTCGGTTCGCCGAAAATTGGAAAATCATTCTTTATGGCACAGATCGGGTATCACATCAGTAAGGGACTTCCATTGTGGGGCTTTTCAGTCAGACAGGGAACGGTTCTCTATCTGGCACTGGAAGATGATTATGCAAGGTTGCAAAAGCGGTTATCACAGATGTTTGGAATGGAAGGCAGTGAGAATTTCTATTTCGCTACAAAATCTAAATCGCTCAATGACGGACTGGAAAGACAGCTTGTAACATTTGTGACAGAGCATAAAGACGCAAGATTGATTATTATTGATACTCTTCAAAAAGTGCGTGAAGTTGGTGGAGATAAGTTCAGTTATGCCAGTGATTACGAGATTGTAACGAAGCTGAAAGAATTCAGTGATAAATATGGCATCTGTTTTCTGGTGGTGCATCATACAAGAAAAATGGAATCTTCCGATAGTTTTGATATGATCTCCGGCACGAATGGCCTGCTGGGAGCTGCGGATGGAGCGTTTGTTATGCAGAAAGAAAAGCGGACAGATAATAAGGCAGTTCTGGAAGTGGCAGGGCGTGATCAACAGGATCAGAAACTGTGGTTGAACTTTAACCGGGAAAGGTGTGTCTGGGAACTTACCAAGACGGAAACGGAACTCTGGAAAGAACCAGAAGATCCATTGTTGGAGAAAATCAAAGAACTTGTAACAGAAACTCAGCCAGAGTGGACAGGCACAGCAACAGAATTGGTACAAGTCCTGCAGGTGGAAATGCAACCGAACGCATTATCAAGAAAATTAAATGTCAGCCTGGAACGTTTGATTCTGGAATATGGAATCCAGTATAAAACGGAACGGGGACACGATGGAAGAAAAATCAGATTAACCTTTGGCGGAAAACAAGCGTGACGATATGTGACGGTTGTGACGGTATTTTATATAGCGTGTCGGTAGTGAAAATATCGTCACCATCGTCACGACCGTCACGGAAAGGAGAAGCATGGAAAGAAAATCACAGGTACAGATACCAAAAGACTTGTTACTGGCATTGTTCCAGTACCATCTTGCCGGGAATGAGGAATATCTGCCGGAGATAGAAAAAGCATTGATGGAAAAATTAGACAGCATGGTAAAACGTCAGTTATATACAACATTCAAAACAGCACCAACCGAGGAAAAACGGGAAAAGGCAAGACAAGAGTATTTGGATAAGTGTGGATTGCATGAGAACTTTCGTTGGTAAAGATTCTGCTTGATGACCTTATGACAGGAGCGTGCCACGCACCTGTAAATAGCAGACAAAGAGAAGGTTTGTAAGGTGTAGCCGGTAGTTGATTGGCGAAGAAAAAACTTTTCAAAAGGGGGCCCTGATTCAGGGCGTCCCTGCGGAAATGATAAATGAAGGGAGAATGACACCATGAGAGAAGGAAGATTAGGTTACAACAGTTATAACAAAAGATATGGATTATTGTCATCAGACTTATGGATTGATCCAGGATTTCACTGCGGAGAATGTCTGGAAGTTCTAGTTGATGATCAGTGGGTAAAGACACGAATGGAAATGAATCTGGCGAGAGAATGGTATTTGGTTGGAACACCATATTGTGGAAATCTGGAGTATGTACGGGCAAGGATACCGGAATAAAGCAGAAAGGAAGAGTAATAGTCGGTTTGTTGTTAGTGAAAAAAATAAGCTCGGATACGGGCAGAAAAAGAGGGCGGATACGCCCAAAATGAAAAGCGAAAGCCAAGTTGTGGTAGATGTAAGAAGCATCTCACAAAGCCCTCGGCGTTTGAGAGCGAAATACACCCATCGCACAAATTAAAGATTTGTACTCAGGATATTTCGCCCTGCCGGGAGCTGTTCCGCCGACAGGCGGATAGTTCGTAAACGGATGCCGATGCATCCACTCACAAATGATATGGCAGAATTTATTTTGCCGAAGACAAGGAGGGAGTGCCTATCGGAAGAAATTCATTTATTCAAATGACAAAACTAAGCAATGTAAAAGGCAGGATCACTTATATATCCAGTCATGCAAAACAGGAAAACCTCTATGCAGTTTATGAAACCACAGAACGGAAATTCTGGCGGGAACTTGCAAAATGTAATCAGGAAGAATTTGCAAAAAGTGGAACAGAAGGAAAATGTATTGAGGCAAGAGAACTGATCATTGCTTTGCCAGAGAGTTTTACAGAATATCAGCCGGATAGATTGCTACAGCTTTTTACAAATCATTTTAAACAGAATTATGGAACAGAGTGTATTGCTGCTTTGCACCACAATAAAAGAAAGACCAATTATCACATTCATTTGATATTTGCAGAACGGAAGCTATTGGATGAATCAATCATTAAGATTGCCAGTAGAAATATGTTTTATGATGAAAATGGAAAACATGTCCGAACCAAGAAAGAAATATTAGGAGAAGATGGCGAGATCCGAGAAGGCTGCAGTATTGTGAAGAAAGGAGAAGTCTATGAGAAGAAGCTGTTTACTGCGAAAGATGAACGCTTCAAGTGTAATTCATTTCTGGATGAGGTAAAGCATTCTTATACAGATTTAATCAATATTTATGTGCAGGACGAGAAACAGAAACTACAGGTATTTGAGCGTGGCAGTGTTTATCTTGCAACAAAGAAAATCGGAAAAAATAATCCGAAGGCACAGGAAATAGAAGCGGATAATCAAAAACGCCGGGAATGGAACAGAGCTGTTGATATGGCATTGATTAGTGGAGTGCCGGAACCGAAGATAATGGAAGTGAAGCGGAAAGAAATCACGGAGCCAATCAGGGAATTAATTGCCCAGCGTGGAAACAGACCACGATTATTTTCCAGAGTTGTAACAGTGGCTGTTGAGGCATTGGAGTTTTTGATAGCAAGTGTGCTTTTTAAGAAACCCAGGGAAGTGCCAAAACAGACAGAGCAAACGGAAGCAGAACACCCAGAGCATGTTGCTGAAAATAGCACGGCAGCAGTCAAGACAACAAAAGAAGAAAAGGCAGAACCGGAACAACCTAAAATGACGAGGCTTGCATCAAAGTATCCGAAACTATTTAAAGTGAATAAAGAACTGGAAGATCAAAACGGTGCAATTCAACAGAAACAAAAACAGCTTTCTGCAAAGAAGAAAGAACTGTCAGAAGTCACGGGATGGTTTAAAGGAAGAAAGAAAAAAGAATTACAGAAAGAAATTGATGAACTGAAAAGCCAGATTAGAGATATGAAAGATTATCTTCCAAGGATTGTGCAGAAAATCGGATATAGAAGTGTACAGGAATTTTTAAAGGATTTTAAGGCTTCTCAAACTGAGTATAGTCAGTATCGAACTGCAATAGAAAAATGGAAGAAAGAAACAGGAAAAGAGCCAGTAGCGCATGGTATTAGGGCGAAGCTGGCAGAAAAGAAACAAGAAATACAGAATGAACAGAAAAATAAACAGCATACCCATAGTCAGAATAAAGACCGGGGAGCAAGATAGGAGGACAATCATGGAGAAACACATTATGGGAGAAAATGGAATCAGTTATACTTTAGGAGAGGACGGTCTGTATTATCCAGACCTGTACCTCCCAGAAGGGACAGAATATCCGATTGGAAAGTATGGAATATTGAGAAAATCATACTTGAAAGAGCATCGGAAAGGATTATATCTGGAGTTGGTGCTTGCAGGGAAGCTAAATGAGCACTTGCATCTGATTGATGAGGAGTGTAATCAGATGATGGACAGACTGGTGGAGCAGATGAAAGAAAAGCAGGGAGTAACAGAAGAATTGAAGATGCAGGATCAGATGGCATGGGTTGGGAAAATGAATAATATCCGGGCTTGTGCGGAGGAGATTGTGATTCATGCGATTATAATCAATTAGATTTAAAGAGATAGCGTTTAATTCAGAAATATAAAAAAATAGATGTTATATCTAAAAAAATAGATATAGCATCTATTTTTATGGACGCATTGTTGACGGAGGAAAGAAATAATGTTATACTAACAGAACGTATATTCGAAAGATAAAGAGAGAGGTAAAAGATGGCAATTTCATATAACGGACTGTGGAAAATTCTAATTGATAATGGAATGAAAAAAGGGGATTTAAAACGAAGAACAGGGATTAGTAGTGGAACTATTGCTAAAATGACTAATGGGGAAGCAGTAACTTTGACAGTTTTAGAAAAGATATGTAATGAATTTAATTGTGATATTGGTGATTTGGTTGAAATTGACACTTTTAAAGAGAAAAAAGTAGGGGAGGAAAAGGATGGAAAACGATAGATTACTTAAACTTGTAGAAGCTTATCAGAAACACTTTAAACAATACAACAGACCAGATTACAATGAGACAGAAGTTCGTAATGATTTTGTGAATCCATTTTTTGAAATATTAGGATGGGATGTGCAAAACAAAAAGAATTTGCCGCAACATTTAAGAGAAGTAAAACATGAAGCATCGGTTTTTGTAGAAGAAAATGGTAAACAAGTAAAAAAGAAGCCTGATTATGAATTTCATGTGGGATCTACACCATACTTTTTTTTAGAAACTAAAAAACCTAATGTAGATATTATGGCAAGTAAAGAAGCGGCATTTCAAACTAGACGATATGGTTGGAATGGAAATCTTGAAATATCTGTATTATCGAATTTTACGGATTTGGTTATCTATGATACATCAGTAAGACCGAATGAGAATGATAAACCTTCAGTTGCGCAAGTTGCTCATTTCCATTTTACAGAATATGTAGATAAATTTGATGAGATATCTAGATTGCTTTCATATGAGACTGTAGTTTCAGGAGCCTTTGAAAAAACCTTTGAAAATATATCTAGTTCATTAAAGAAAGAACCATTTGATAAATACTTTTTATCACAAATAAAAGAATGGAGATTGGTATTAAGCGAGGATATTGTTAAAAATAATTCTACGATTAATCAGGAAACATTAAACATTTTTGTTCAGAAATTGATTAACCGAATTGTATTTTTGAGAATATGTGAAGATAGGGAATTAGAAAAATATGAAAGCCTTAAAAATATAGGTACATATGCAGAGCTGAAAAAGGTATTTACAGCGGCAGATAAAAAGTATGATTCTGGTTTATTTGAACTGATTGATGGGGAACAATTTGAAATATCTGATAGTATACTTGTGGATATTTTTAAAGAATTGTATTATCCAAATAGTTGCTACGAGTTTAGCATAGTTGATCCATTTATTATCGGTCAAATTTATGAATTATTTTTGGAAGAAGAAATAGTAATTAAAGATGGAATTGTGGTTGCAGAAAGAAAACCAGAGATTGTGGATTCTCAGGGCGTAGTAAATACGCCTAAAAATATTGCAGATATTATTGTGAAAACCACATTGACGCCATTATTTTCTGATGAAAAATTTACGGAATGGGATAGCTATAGAATAGCAGATATTTGCTGTGGTTCCGGAAACTTTTTGCTTTCTGCATATGAATTTATTATAAATCGTTATATTGAATATTATATGAAAAATTGTTTAGATATGGCGATACAAAAAGGATTACTTATTAGTGATGTAGGAAATAACTTTAAGTTGTCATATGAAAAAAAGAGAGAGATTTTACAGAATAATATATGGGGAGTAGATATTGATATTTTGGCGGTAGAAGTTGCTAAGTTTAGTTTGCTTATAAAACTTATAGAAGATAGCTCTCTATATGAAATGGAAAGTTTTGTAAAAAACAATAACTGTCGGATTTTACCTAGTTTAGATAACAATATTAAAAATGGCAATAGTCTTGTAGACGAAAAATACATAGAGTTTAACTCTAATATATTGAATGATCCGGAAATGGTTGAAAAAATTAAAATATTCAATTGGGAAAACGAATTTGAAGGAGAAAAATTCGATGCAATTGTAGGAAATCCTCCATATATTCGGGTTCAGAATATGGTGCATTTTTCTGAAAATGAATATGAATATTATAAATCTGAAGTTTCAAAATATGAAACGGCAAAATCAGATTTATTGGATAAATATTTTTTATTTATGGAAAAAGGACTGCAATTATTGAAACCAAAAGGGAAAATGGGATATATTATTCCGCATAAATTTATGCTTATCAAGTCTGGTGCTTCTTTACGAAAATTGTTATCAGAGAAAAAATGTGTTAAACAAATAATTCACTTTGGAACAGAACAGGTTTTTAAGGGAAGAAGTACGTATACGTGCTTATTATTTGTTGAAAAAAATGAGAGGAAGACATTTGAGATTGGTTTTGTTAAAGATATTAATAAATTTTATGCAACAGAATCAGCTGAAATGAAAGAATATCCTATCGAGTATCTTAGTGCAGCACCTTGGACTTTTTTATCCAATGAAATAGTGCGAACTTTGGAAAAGAAGAAAGGGAAATGTCAGTCGTTAGATTCATTAGCTGATATTTTTGTAGGTTTGCAAACAAGTGCAGATCCAATATATATTATTGAACCAAAATCAGAGGAAAAAGGGATTATAAAATTTATTGATTGCAACGGAAGAAAACAAGAAATTGAAGCTGCAATTACTAAACCGTGTATTTATGATATGCAATTAGAAAAATATGCAAAAATTGAGGAAAATAGAAGAATTATTTTTCCGTATTATCAGAAGGGAAAGAAACAGGTATTATATTCAATAGATGAAATGAAACAATTATTCCCTAAGACATTGAAATATTTTGAATCCTTTAAAGAAGAGCTGTGTAAGCGGAGCATCAATAACATGTCAGAGAATAATTGGTATCAATTTGGTAGAAGCCAAAGTTTAAAGAGATTTGTAAAAGGTGAACATTTAGTTTGGTCAGTTTTGGCAACTCAGGGAAATTATGTATATGATAATAGAACAATTTGTTTTACTGGTGGAGGAAATGGGCCATTCTATGGATTAGAAAAGAAAGAAGATACAAAAGAATCATTGTTTTACATTCAGGCAGTACTAAATTATTGGATGATAGAAATGGTTGTAAAGAGCAAAGCAAGTAAGTTTCGAGGTGACTATTATTCACATGGAAAACAATTTGTTGCGCAGTTACCAATCTATAGAATAAACTTTGATGATTCAAATGAAGTGAAAATCCATGATGCGATAGTCGATACGGTTAAGAACCTTATGGAATTAAAAAATAAGAGGGATCAACAACAGACAAAACCTCAAAAAGAAACATATAAGAGATTAATTCAAATAGAGGATAAGAAATTGGATGGGTTAATTTCAAAATTATATGGAGCTGAGAATTGTAGACGAGAGGATTTAGATGAAGAGTAAAAAAAGTTTTGATAAGCTGCGTGGGGGATATTATACCCCACAGGCTATTACGGAATTTATTTGTAAGTGGATAATAAATAAAAACACAAAAAAAATATTAGAACCCAGTTGTGGTGATGGGAATTTTTTAAAAGCTATAGTAGAAAGAATAGAAAATCTTAATTTAAATTTAGATATTACAACTGATATTACAGGAGTAGAATTATGTCTTGATGAAGCGAGAAAAGCAATGAAATATGGTACGAATGTAGAATGTCAAGATTTCTTTGCATTTTATAGAGATAAGGTTGCGGGAAAAAGTGATTATGATGCAATTGTGGGAAATCCACCATTTATCCGTTACCAAGATTTTGATGAAAAATCGAGAGAAATTGCGTTTTCCTATATGAAGGAAAATGGATTTCATCCGACGAAATTAACTAATATTTGGTTACCTTTTTTGGTCCTATCGTGTTTGGCATTAAGTGAAAATGGAAGATTAGGGATGGTCATTCCAGCAGAACTATTTCAAGTAAATTACGCAGGAGAAACGAGAGAATTTCTAGCACGATATTTTGACAGATTAACATTAATTACTTTTCAGAAATTAGTTTTTGAAGAGATTCAACAAGAAGTGATTTTGTTATTAGGAGAGAAAAAATCTGAGGATAAGGGAATTCAGGTAATTGAATTAAGTGATTTGGATGATTTAAAAGAGCTTGATCTTAATAATTTCTGCAACTATGAAATAAAAGAACTTAATCATAGTACAGAAAAATGGATTAAATATTATTTGACAAACAAGGAAATAAAATTAATTAGGCGATTAAGAGAGTGTGAAAAGATACCGTTTACCACAGAGTTATTCGAAATAAATGTGGGATTAGTAAGCGGAGAAAATGCATTCTTTTTGTTGAACAGGAATACAGTTGATGAGTATCAACTTGCTAATTCGACTCGTATGGTTATCGGGAGAACAGAGCAATTAAAAGGTGTTATTTTGTCAGAACGTGATTTTAAGACATTGATTGAAAATGGGAAAAAAGTATATATGTTTATGCCTAAAAATTTGCCTTTTTCAGAACTTAGTAAAGCAGAACAAGAGTACATTAATTATGGTGTAGAACAAGGATATAATAAAGGATATAAATGCCGAATAAGAAAAAATTGGTATTGTGTTCCGCAATCTTGGGAGCCAGATGCCTTTATTTTAAGACAGGTTAATCGTTATCCGCGAATTATATTGAATCATGTAAATGCTGTAAGCACAGATACAATTCATAAAGTACGTTTCTTAGATGGAGTTAATCCTGAGTTTGTAGCAGCAGCTTTTTTAAACTCTTTTACATTGGCATTGGCAGAAATAACAGGAAGAAGTTATGGTGGTGGAGTATTAACATTTGAACCAGGAGAAATACGTCAGTTAAAAATTCCGATGAAGAATGCAGAAAAGCTAGATGTTAATAAAATAGACAAACTAATTCGAGATGACAGGATTGACGAAGTATTGGATTATACAGATCAGATATTGCTGATAGAAGGCTTAGGATTAACAAAATATGAAGTTGGTACATTAAGAAATATATGGACAAAATTAAGTGAACGTCGGATTGGAAGAAAAGAAAAAAGAATTTCGTAATATTTAGTAGGATATTAAAATTCAATGGTGCTGGCATTGAGTATATGATTATTAAAACGATTTAGAAATTTAGAATTTAAGCAATTATGATGTACAGAAAGAGGAATTCGGATGGACTTTTTACCAGATATAGAAAAGTTTAAAAATTTTTTTGATGGAACTGACTCAAAAAATGAAATTTCCATTGCTGTTGAAGAAGCAAAAAAATATGATATATTTAATTTGATTTCAAGGGTATCTGCTTTGAATTTATTTCATCAGAATCAAACGAAATCGGTTATTCTTGATACGTATATAGAGGGGGTATTATGTCAAACAAGAGATCAATTTCCATCTAAATATACCATTAGTTCTGGAAAGTTTCGAAAAATAATTAATCAGATATCAGATACTAGCTTAAAGTATTCGATTGATCCTCCGGAAAATATGTTTGTACAGAATATTATGTTTTATGGGAATTATAGGGTCTTAAATGGAATTGATCAAACACCGGCATATAATCTTCAACACATGATTTCGGTTTTATTTGCAAAAGGAATCGAATATCCCAAAGAATTTTTGGATGCAACATATATATTAGTTAATGGTATGCTTGAAATTTCTGAAAAGATTGTAGGAGGTATTTTAAATACTGAAAATAATCATGATACGGATGAAGAAAAAAGCATAATGATACCTTCGGCTATGGAGTTAAATAAATATACTGAACTGGTGATCATAAATGGAACGGATTTTCGCAAACTATTCCTGAATCGTATAGAATTACTAGATTTAGTTACGATAGAATTTGGAGTTCAATTTGAAGGCGATTTTGATAATAAATCATTTTATACTCGCCCGTTTCTATATAACGAAGAGAAAGATCAGTATATTCTTTTAAATGCCGGCTTACTTCCAACAGCCATTGTATTTTGGATTACTTGTTTGGCAAAAAAATATGGCATATTTGAAGAGGTTCTGGAAAATTATAATGATTATATTTTTCATGAGTGCCAAAAATATTTGTGTAACCTGGGACATAAAAAAGTGCTTGAATCTCAGATGAGTATAGATTTATTTAGCAGTAGTGGATATAAAGAATATATTGCGTCTGTACAAAATAATCAGTTAGTAATTGTTCAGTACTTGTACGATGATGGAAAGAATTATAATGCATGTACATTGCATTCAACTATTGAGAAAAAAGAATTTAATGATGTGGTGTCTAAGCGATTGTCTTATCACTATTCAAAAATAATTGAATATGGTGTGGAGAAAGAAGACATTTTCGTTATCATTATTATTAATTCACTTGGGCGCGGGATGGCTTATGGAATAAAAAAATATGACTATTGTTATCCACCACTAAGAATTCATCCGTTTGAGCTTATGTGTATTAGTATTAATGAGAAAGCTGAAAACGTATTTATACCAAGATATTTGAAAGCAAAGAATAATTTGCAAACATTTGAAACGGGTATACTTAGTGAATTAAATCAGATAGAAATATATTGTAATAATAATTATTCTTTTTATATGAATGATGAATTTGCGCCAAGAGAGGTTACAACTTATTTTGCACCAGGTGATTCGCTCGATTATATTATTCGTGCCATTCAAAAAGAGGATAGACGACTTGTCGAAGATGCTTATGGTACTAGGTTTGTTGAAGTTGTTCTTAACGATGAAAAAAGGAAAATATATGTAGATCCTAATTGCGCAAAGAGTCATGAAATTCGTTACTATATTGAGTTTAAAACTTTCAATATATGGATTGTTGCGAAAGAAATTTCAAATGTAAGAAAAATTGATTTGTGTTATTCGTTAGTGGATTTGATATCATATTGGTTATCTGAATGCAGGATCGTTTTTGACCAAATAGATGGTTGTGGGAATACTTATGAAATTCAAATCCTTTTATCGGACGGAGCAGATCAGTACTATTATTATAAAGAAAATCCTAAATCATTTAGTGAAACATTAGAAATATCTAATTTGTTTCCGGTGATGGAAATATGTGTTTCGCCCGAAGCATTTCAATATTTGAATTATTGCGATAATTCGAGAGAAAAAGAACTTATTGCTATAATAATTGATCATATTTGTAACTTAGTGGGGAAAATTGATAAAATTAATTATGATTTAAATGCATTATTTCCCAACCCAATACAGAAAAAAATATTTTCTTTGGATTATCAAGAATATCATTATTTTGAGCCTACTGAAAATCGAGAGAATCATTTTGTACATGGTGAGGATGAAGATATATTATTGAATGAAATTGGGGAAGAGATTCTTGAAGTAGAGAATTGGAATATTGGGATAGTAGATGACGAAGATAGAACAAAAATTGTACATGAAGTGGTTGGAATCCTTTATAAAAAACTTCAGCAAGAAGTAAGCGTATTAAGTTCAAGAAATCTTATAGAAGTATTATATGACGATTTGGAAAAAGTTCTATTTAAACTTATGTTATCACAAAAAAGATATGCAGAAGATATCGCTTGTTATCCTGAAAAGGAACAAGAAATATTTGAACAGACAAACAGAGATAATAAATCTTCTATCGCATTAAAATTTCTTATAGAATATATTGCTGCTGTTCCTCCTAAAGGAAATATAAATATTGGTGAGAATCAATATGAGCGATTGATGGCAATATGTTCATTGATAATTGATTGGTCATATAAAAATGATCTATTTTATTATCAGATATTTAATACACCAATAGAAATATTGAAATCACATCGTATCGGAATGAAACAACAGGAATTTCAGCACATGTTTAGTGTTAATGAGGCAATTAGAAAAGAACAACTTATTGCGTCTTCTGTTCTTGATAATTCCGGTGATTTAATTGAATACAAAAGTTTTGGGGAAGAGATTAATGCGGCTTTTGAGAAAGAATATGGGTATTCATTTTATCAGCTTAAACTTTTTACAGAGGGATTAAGAGAATATAGCAAAAGGCAAAGTGGAGATACAGTTTATGTTGCAAGAATAATGGATATTATTGAATTTATGAGTGCATATGATGCAAGTTTCAATGAAAAAATAGTAGGTTTGATTATTGATTCAATAGCATTAAGGCAGAGAGAAGATTTTCTTGTGCCACCAGAGCCATTTAGAAAAGAGGATGTATATCCGTGGAGATTTAATAGAGAGTTATCATTTACTAGACGTCCAATTATTATTCGTGGAGATGAAATGATTTGGGGAAATAGACAACTAGATCATATGATAAGATTTACTTTGGGACTAATTAATAATGGTAAATTAAAAGCACATTCTTCTAAAATGAATTCGTTAGTAGGAAGAATAAGTGATGAGAGAGGAGCCGAATTCAATGATTTTATATACAAGATATTAGTCAATTTCAATGTATTTGAAGTATATCCTAATATTAGCAAAGTTAATGGCGTTTATATAGCGGAAAATAATAATACACTAGGTGATATAGATGTGCTGATTATTGATAGAGAGTATCATAAAATAATTGCAGCTGAGGTGAAAAATTTTAATTTTTCTAAAAATCCATATGAAATGCATTTAGAATACAAAAAGATGTTTGAAAATACCAAAAAGAAAAAGGGATATTATACAAAACATTGTCGCCGCGTTGATTGGTGTAACAAACATATAGATGATTTCAAAAAACAATATGGATTAGATGATGGCGATTGGAGGGTGATAGGGGTATTTATTTTAAGTCAACCATTGGTAAGTACAGAAATTTACCATAAAGAGATAAAAATGCTTACAGAAAAAGAATTGTCTGTAAGTTCTATTAGAAATATTTATTAGTTACAAAGCATATATTAATTGCAAAAGCTGAGATGTGAAGCCAAGATAAATAAGTAAATTGTTTTTAGAAGAATGTAAGATAATGGATATAAAGTTATTTTAAAAGATAAAAAGTAAATGATTATATGAAATAAAGATTGCCAAATATTTCCGTTCCATTTATAATGAAGTGGCAACAAATTGGCAACAGAAAATCAGCAAGCCAAAATAATATATGCAACAGAAATAAAATAACGGCTAAAAAGATATAATACTTAAACAAATATATTTAAGAACATCTTTGAACTTGCCGAGTTTGAGTAGCTTGAAAAATCGCGGAAAAGCCCATAAATAAAGGCTTTGCGGGGTGTCGAAAAGACCAAATGGAGTGCAAATGGAGTTTAAAAATTATTTTTTTCTCTTGTTTATATTCCAGATTCACCTGCAAATTTCGTGAAATCGGTTATTCTCATAAAATAAAATTAGAGTAAATATGAAGAACAGTTTGTTTTGATTGAAGTGATTTTCGTCAAGGCAGACTGTTTTTTTGTTGCCTGCATTTAGAAAACAGATACCACAGAAAGGTTCTTTACTTTCGATGAGCTTAAACTCCATGACACAGTAATCACACTGATGGAGAATTAAAAAACAAGAAAATTTGATAAATTTCGGAAAATGATGTCCGATTTTGCATCTGCCAGTACAGAGTATATGAAG
>OCGZ01000693.1_pt1 | contig 17679 bp, 15 predicted proteins | sample 1538711 | NCBI WGS metagenome assembly OCGZ01 (sample SAMN04571720, study PRJEB22368) | human gut metagenome | biome: human gut; material: stool | host: Homo sapiens | place: Luxembourg | collected 2012-08-17
CCGCCGATGTAAGTGGTAGCGGTTGCAAACAATGCCCATACCAGCGTCCAGATCAAGATCCTACGGAAGGCATAACCGAAGGTAATGGTCATTCCACCGCTGGAGAACAGATTCTTGAAGTTGGTAAATCCCACCCATGTAAACAATGCGGAGGGAGGCATATGTCCCTGATCATAGTTCGTAAACGCAACAGCGATCAGGATCAGCAGAGGAACGATCGTGAAAATAACAACACCCATGACAGGAAGTGCCAGCAGTGTGATATAGAATTTGTCATTCTTGAACTGCTGCAAGTCTTCTACAAACGTATTGATATGTTCTCCTGCCTGTGCTTTTTTCTGAAGCCGGTAAACGGTCACTTCATTCTTAAGCCAAATCACCAGGAATGTGAACCAGACCACAAATGAGATTACGGAGAACAATAGGATCATAAATGAGTTGTCATAATCATTGAACTCATTCTGCATGGTTACAATATTGAAAACCGTCTCCTGCTGAACCGTTCCCAAAGTTCCAAAATCACGTACATACTCTGTGGCAAAGCCAAAGGTGAATACAATGACTGCCACTTCGAGCAGAGTCATTAAAATACCTTTGATAATTTGTTTTCTGCGGATATATCCTGCTCCCATCCAGACCAGGGATAATTTTACGAACAGATCTCCTTTTACGACTGCTTCACCGAACTCCTTGAAGAATCCGCCGATTCCGCTCTTTTTCTTCTTCATTCTCTGCCCTCTCCTTTCTTCATATTAATATAAATTTTTAGTAACTGTTCCGAACATCTTCCCACGTTCATCTGACCAGTTACATAACCCGGCAGGCAGGAGTCGAACCCGCTTACCGGAAACGTTTCCTGTAAAAAAGGCATCCCTCCACTACGTATTATTGTTCATAGCTTCAGGACGCCTTTCTATTCTCTGTATTCGTTCTGCACCAGAACGTTTTCATCATTCATTTGTCACAGAACCGGAACAGATCATCTTCCCAAACTTATTCAGCGGGTACGGAAACACCTTCTACCAGCTCATCCAGGGCTGCCTGGATACCTGCTTCATCATCAGCCTTCAGCTGACCCTGAGCTACCTTCTCACCAAAAGTCTTGGAAGGATCCCAGTACTTGCCGCCAACGATCTGAACTACACCATAAGCGGACTGCTCAGACAGAGCTGCAATAGCGGTATTGGAAGAAACCTCCTCGGAACCAGCTACATTGATATTGGAAGGTCCGATCTCTCTCTCTGCGAAACGGATTGCCTGGTTGTCTTCGTTGGTAATCCAGTCAGCCAGCAGAGTTGCCCAGCCTGCATTTGCAGAATACTTGTTAACACCTACCAACTTGAAGCCTGCTACGGAACCCTGCTGGATCTGCTTGTCACCACAGGTATAGGTAGGAAGCTTGGTAGCTGCGTAGCCTTCACCGAAAGCGGTCTGAGCTGCAGCTGCATCCCAGGTACCGGAAACTACTGCACACAGTTCGCCGGAAGCGATCTGGTTAGAAACATCACCATCAGCGATCGGAAGGAATGCGCTGTTGCCGGCGATACCCAGCATAGCCTGTACAACCTGTACACCGGTAACACCATCAGCGCTGGTGCCGTTCCAATCCATAGCAGTACTGCCGTCATCGTTCAGTGCAGTAGTAAATCCTGCGCCATAGAAGAAGGAAGCATTGTACCAACCGGAAGCAAAAGTCATACCAACCTTCTTGCCAGCCTTCTCAGCTGCTGCAAGTAAGGTATCCCAGCTCTGTGCATCTTCGGGAGTTACTAACTCGGAATTGTAATATAAGAAGTAACCGTTATCAGCACTCATAGGGAATGCATACAGTGTGCCGTCCTTGGTTGCTGCGTCTACAGAACCGGGAGCGTTTGCACTCTTGACATCAGCTACGCTCTTGCCAGCGTAAGCTTCCAGAGCTGCGTCCATATCATCAACAGACTGCAGAGCACCTGCATTTACCAGATCGATCAGCTGATCAGATGCGAAAGAATACACATCAGCAGCAGCCTCAATATCGGTTAAAACAGTATCCTTAGCTGTGGACTCGGATTCGGTACCAAGCTGGATATCGAAGTTTGCATAATCTGCGTAATGCTCCTTGAAGGAATCGATCATGCCCTGTAACATGGGCTGATCTTCCTCAGCACCCCACATTCTCAAGGTAACGTCCTGCTTCTCAGCGGGAGCGGTCTGCTGTGCAGCCTCGGTGGTGGTTGCTGCTGCAGAAGTTGCTGTGGTATCTGTTCCGGCATTTGCAGAAGCATCAGAGTTTCCACAAGCTACCAGAGAGAATGCCATAGTCAGTGACATTGCTAAAGCGACTAACTTTTTCATTTTGTTATCCTCCTGTTTTGTTTTGCAAGTTTGTGCGTATTGCGCAACCGCTTGTCTACGATAATAGTTTAGCAACATTTCCTTATGTTGTCAATTTATAATAATGACTGATATTGAGATTTAAAATTGTGCATTTTGCACAATCATGCTTTGAAAGTCTTGATTTTACTTGGTTTTCAGCACATCCTTTTTTTGAAAAAAAATGCTTTTTTTATAATTTTTTTGAGCAAAATTAAGGAAAACGTTTTTCCTGATCATGATTTTCACACTCTTGTCAGCCTTTTGTAGACTCCTTCAGGATGATCTCATAGTCCAAAAGTGTTTTGTCAGGTACTGTTTTGCCATGGATCATATCCAACAGCACCTGACAGGATCTCCGTCCCAGCTCTGTGATATTGAACTTCAGCGAGGTTATGGTAACCGGATAATTTTCCAGAATGCGGCTGTAATGACAGGATGCCACCTTCATCTGGTCCGGGATGCGTACACCCATGCGGGCAAGCTTTCTGACTACCTCATCGCAGATGTAGTCATCCTGACACAGAATGCACTCCACACCGCTCTTTTTCAGCTCTTCCACTGCCTTTATTGCTTAAATCCGTGTACACCAGATCCTGGTTCAGCTTGCGCTTTCCCTTGCGGTAGGCTTCCTCATATCCCTGATACCTGCAGCGGTTTACCATCTGATCCATATTGCTTCCCAGGTAGGCAATATTCTGGATCCCTTTGGCGAACAGAACCGTCACCAGTTCCTTACAGGCTCCCACATTATCATGGTCTACCTGTACAACATCATCATCCGGGAATTTCCCCACAGCCACAAAGGGAATCTGCTTCTGTTTCAGGAATTTAACGTATTTGTCGTTCTCATAAGTTCTGGTAAGAATCATTCCGTCCACTTTCCGGTTCTGGATCAGCCGCTCCAATGGTTTGGTATCGTTTCCGTTCGTCGTGACCACGATAATATCATAATCATTGGCCTGTGCCACTTCTTCCACGCCATACATACAGGTATGGAAAAAAGGCATATCCACAAGGGTATTGACCTCCGGCAGGATAATGGCGATATTATTGGTCTTGGATTGTGCCAGGCTCTGTGCTGCCGCATTGGGATAAAAGCCATGTTCTTCTATGTAGTCGAGAATCCGGTCTCTGGTAGCGGCTCCAATACGGCCTTTTCCGGAGATCGCCCTGGAAACTGTGCTGGCAGACACCCCCAGTTCCCTCGCCACATCATGGATCGTCATTGTCTTATCATTCCCAGAATTATTGTTCATACCTTCATCACGCCTTTCCGTGACCTGCAACCTACAGATTGCAGGCACACTTTCCTCCCCATCCTTGCGCAATCCGTTATTTTCATACCTCTTTATTGTCACAATATGCGCAAACGATTGTTCTTGTTTATAGTATCATCTTGTGATGTAGCTTTCAATGCATCTTTTTACACAAATTGCCTCCTCATTTCTATACAATAGTTACAAAACAATCAAGTTTCTTGAAGTTATTTAACCTGTTTTGCCGCATTTTGTTCCGGAACTGTTTCCAATCTCATTCTTTATGATACTAATTTTCCAGGAGACTCTCCGCCACGCACAGTTTCCCATACCCCACCCGGTCATTGGGATATTCAGTCTCCCCCCTCAGTGGTCTGGCTCCTTTCCTGAAATATGCTTTTACTTTTTCGCCGTAGAGGAAGGGATCATTCCCCCGTACAATGCCCCATTCCATCAAAAGGGCTGCTGCCCCGCTGACAATGGGTGTCGCAAAAGAGGTCCCGGTCACGGGAGTAAAGCTTCCGTACACATCCGGAGCCTGGATATTCACACCCGGGGCCACAAGATCCGGCTTGGTCAGTCCCGCAGCTGCCACGCCGATGGTACGGGTACTGTCTGCATAGCCTCTGCCGGAAAAATCTGCATAGGTATCATAGACCTGGTCATAGGCTCCCACGGTGATCACCTTGGCTGCGGTAGACGGAATGGTCAGTGTCACCTGGGGTGTGGCACGGTAGAATCCGGTACTCTCCCCGATTCCGCTTCCCGCTGGGAGATACAGATAATATTGTCCTGTCACGGTCACTACCGGTTCCAGCCGGATTGTCCAGATCCCTGCATTGATGTAGCTTCCCTCTGCCGGGATCATGTCCAGATAGATTTCCTGTGCCACCGCATAGGGCAGAGGCTCTCCCAGATAAACCAGTATTCTAGTCTGTTCCAATTCCAGCGTGTATTTTCCTCCCTGGATATTTGTGGACAATTCTGCTTCCTCACCTCCCGGGGCCTGCAGTCTTATCCGGAACACATCGCTGTAATTTTTCCATAGCTGTATGTTCAGGTTTCTCTCATAATTGCCCACAGCCAGTTCCACGCGGCCGTCCCTTGTTATATTGCCGGCAAAATGTCCTCTGGCGGCTCCTTCGTTGCCGCTGCCCACGCATATCACCGTCCTGCCGATCTCCGAAGCATTGTCCAGGAACCTCTCCAGCAGAGAACTTCCATCGTGGGAACCGTAGCTGTTACCGAAGCTCAAATTGATGACAAGAGGCATATTTAACTGTCTGGCTTTCCGCAGCGCATAAGTAACGCCTCTCATAATCTCCGTGGTCCGGGGAAAACCTTCCTCCCTGGGAAGTCCCAGTTTCACGATGATCAGTTCCGCCTCCGGGGCTGCCCCGGTATAGAGACCGTCCGCACTTCTCCCTGCCACTGCCGTTCCGTGGCCGGTCAGATCCCTGCTGGGGATCAGGCCGTACCGTTCCAGTACACTGCTGTTCAGTGCCCGGTTGATTTCCTCCTCCGTATATTCAGTCCCGATGGGAAATCCATCCGGTGTCCTCCCATATCCCGTATCGCCCGTTTCCTCCGGCATTATCTGATTCTGTGGCAATGTCGGATTCCGCAGCGTCTCCTGCTCCCGTGATGCGGCCTGCTTTCCCGGAATCGTCTGATCCCATGGTATCGTCTGATCCCATAGATACCGTATCCTCGTACTGCCATCTGCCTTGCGGAACACCTCCAGATCCCAGGTGATTCCGGAATCCAATACAGCCAAAAGAACGCCCCTTCCATTCAGAAAAGGCGTTCTTCTTGTCACCGGTGGAAAGCAGGATGCGCCGTCCGGATCTGTCTGCTGATAGTAAAACCGCTTAGGCTTCTCCACATACTCGATCTCCGGAGTCTCCGATACGGTATCTACCAGTGTCTCCGGTACCGTAAGGATCGCATATCCGGCAATCAGCTCTTCCACCACAATATTCTGTTCCCGCAGTCCGTCCAGACTGCCATGATATTTTACGATCAGCTCCCAGCTGCGGCTCTCCGCACTGTAACCGACATTCAGACTTTCCGTCTGTTCCCGTTCTTCCTCCGGGGTCTCCAATGCAAGATTCAGGATGTTTTCCAGTTTCTGGTCCATGGGCACTCCCCATTACTTCCGCTTCTTACATCTTATGTCCCATGTGGGAAATCATTCCGGAAAAGTCAGGTCTTACGCCTCCTTCGGAATCTGTCCATCCACATGAAGGATATGGTTGATCAGCCAGTCTGTCAGGTAATTCAGAATATCCATGATCTGCTCATCCTGATTTTCTTCATCTTTCTCATGCTGATCAATAAATTCATCCAGTTTGTTGATAAATTCCTGATGCTGAATCTTCTGGGTAAAAATCTTTTTGTACTGGATGGATTCCATATACGCTTCTTCATCTGAAAAATGTTTTACGGTATAATCACGCAGTTTTTCCAGAATTGCATCAATCTTGTCATACTTGTCCGGTGTAAACTCTTCCTGCAGCAGTTCGTATGCTTCACTGGCATAGTCAAACAACTGTTTATGCTCCTGATCGATCATGTCAATTCCAATATAGTATTCCGGTTTCATTTCAAACATAACTTCAGCCTTCTTTCGTATCTTTTTTGTATCTTTTCCTGTATCCTAAATATGCACTTTTCGTGCAGAACTTTCAAGTGCTTCCACGCTTTTTATACTTTTTTAAGAATTCCCGCTGCCAAAATCATTCGCCCCAGAATTCCTTCAGCGCCCGGACCGCATATTCCGTATCCTTCATGCCTGCTGTCTCCACAGCGGAATGCATGGCCAGCTGAGGCAGTCCGATATCCACGCTGGACACTGATACATGTGCGGTGGAAATATTGCCGAGAGTGGAACCTCCCGCAATGTCGGAACGGTTGGCATAGGTCTGGTAAGGTACCTTCGCCCGTTCGCAGTAATCCTTCATCCTTGCCGCGGAAATACCATCGGTGGTGTATTTCTGGCTGCCATGATATTTGATGACGATTCCGCCGTTTAAGTACGGACGGTTGGTAGGATCTGCTTTTTCGGGATGGTTGGGATGTACCGCATGGGCATTATCCGCAGAGATCAGGAAGCTGTCCGCCACCCAGCGCAGATAGCTGCTGTGATCCGCCTGCAATCCTTCCGCGATCCGCTGTAAAATATCTTCCAGAAAAGTGGAATCTGCACCCTGTCTGGTACCGCTTCCCACCTCTTCATTATCGAACACCGCACAGACATTGATATACTCTGCCGGAGTACTCTCCGTAAAAGCTTTTGTCAGGGCAAAAGCGCTCTGCAGATCATCCAGTCTGGGAGACAACACGAATTCTCCCTTTGCTCCTATCATTTTTCCTTCCTGTCTGGTGTACAGGAACAGGTCTTCTCCGAGAATCGTCTCAGCGTCCACGCCTGCCGTTTCTGCTGCCAGCGCTACCAGTGTGGGCTTCTCTACTGCTTCCGGCTGTTCCTCCGCATTCTCCGATGCGGTCTGTGCATCGTATGTAGTATGTGCATCATATTCGTCAAATGATACGTCCGCAAGCAAAGGCAGCAGATCCACCTGGGGATTGTACTCCACACCCTTGTTCATTTCCCGGTTCATATGGATGGCCACATTGGGGATCACGCAGAGATCTCTGTCGATATTCACCAGTCTGCCCTCTATACCGTTCCCGTTCTTCACAGCCAGTCTGCCAGCGACGGAGAGTGGTCTGTCCAACCAGGTGGACAAGATCATGCCGCCATATTTTTCGGTGTTCAGACGCAGATAATGCTCCTCCACGGTCAATTCCGGCTTCTCTTTGATCTTAAAGCAGGGGGAATCACTGTGGGCTGCTGCCATATGAAAGCCCCTGATGCCGACCTCCTTTTCCGGAATCACAAACGCAATAACGGAAGAATCATTGCGCTCCGTATAATACCGTCCGCCCTTTTCCAGTTTCCATTCTTCCTTTTCCTGTAACTGCTGAAAGCCTGCTGCCTCCAGCATCCTTCCGATATTGGCCACTGCATGAAAACAGGTAGGACTTATTCTTATAAATTCCAGCATCTCCTGTGCTGTCTTCCGAAAATCATTCATTCTGTTCACTTCATCCTTTCCCGGGCCGTCTGTCTGCCTGCGCTGTTCGTGCCCGGAACCATTAGCGTTCCGCACGCATGGGATTATTGAGGAAATCCTCATAAGTCAGACGGATACCATCTTCCAGCTCCGTCGTATAATGGTAGCCCAGGCTTTCCAGTTTGCTGACATCCAGAAGCTTTCTGGGAGTTCCATCCGGCTTGCTGGGATCCCATTTGATCTCCCCAGTATAACCTACTACCTTCGCTACCAGTTCCGTCAATTCCCGGATGGTCAGTTCCTTGCCGGTTCCCAGATTCACTGTCTCATCGCCGCTGTAGGTATTCATCAGATACACGCAGGCATCTGCCAGATCATCCACATAGAGAAATTCCCGCAGTGGGGTTCCTGTTCCCCAGCAGACTACTTCCTTCGCGCCGGATACTTTTGCCTCATGGAAGCGGCGGATCAGCGCCGGAAGCACATGGCTGTGGGTGGGATGATAATTGTCGTTGGGCCCGTACAGATTCGTGGGCATAACACTGATATAGTCGGTTCCGTACTGTCTGTTCAGGAACTCGCAGTATTTCAGTCCGGAGATCTTCGCCAGTGCATACGCCTCATTGGTTTTCTCCAGCTCAGAAGTCAACAGGCAGCTCTCCTTCATAGGCTGCGGTGCCATACGGGGATAGATACAGCTGCTGCCCAAAAACATCAGCTTCTTGCAGTTGTTCTGCCATGCCGCATGGATCACATTCATCTCCAGGATCATATTTTCATACATGAAATCCGCCAGTGCCTCACTGTTGGCCATGATGCCGCCCACCTTGGCTGCGGCCAGGAACACATAGTCCGGCTTCTCCCTGGAAAAGAACTCCTCCACGGCATCCTGTCTGCACAGATCCAGTTCCTTATGGCTGCGGGTGATGATATTGGTATATCCGTTTCTCTGGAGTGCTCTACAAATAGCACTTCCTACCATACCCTTGTGGCCGGCTACATATATTTTTGCGTCTTTTTCCATGATATTACAGTACTTCCTCTCTTTATTTCTCCTGTTATTCCGCGGTTTCCTTCAACACTACCGCTTCAGCCTTTGCCAGCTTCAGATCGTGCTCTGCCATCAGACGGCACAGTTCCTCGTAGCTGGTTCTCTGGGGATTCCATCCCAGCACCGTGCGGGCCTTCGTCGGATCTCCCCACAGATTGACCACATCCGTGGGACGGTAAAAGGCCTCGCTGACCTCCACCACCACCTTGCCGTTGGCCTTGTTGATTCCTTTTTCATGGATACCGCTGCCCTGCCATTCCAGTTCGATTCCCACATAATGGAATGCCAGTGTGGTAAATTCTCTTACGGTATGCTGTACACCGGTGGCAATAACGAAGTCCTCCGGCTTGTCATGCTGCAGCATCAGCCACATGCATTCCACATAGTCCTTCGCATAGCCCCAGTCTCTCTTGGAATCCAGATTGCCCAGATAGAGTTTATCCTGGATACCGCAGGCGATTCTGCCGGCTGCCAGTGTGATCTTACGAGTAACGAAAGTCTCTCCCCGGCGCTCGGATTCATGGTTGAACAGAATGCCGTTGACTGCGAACATATTATACGCTTCTCTGTATTCCTTCACGATCCAGAAGCCGTACTGTTTTGCCACCGCATAGGGGCTGTAGGGATGGAACGGGGTGTTCTCATTCTGAGGCACTTCTTCCACTCGGCCATAGAGTTCGGATGTGGATGCCTGATAAATACGGCAGGTCTCGGCCAGTCCCACCATACGCACAGCCTCCAGAATCCGCAGCACACCCAGTGCATCTACATCTCCGGCATATTCCGGTGCCTCAAAGCTTACCTGTACATGGCTCTGGGCGCCCAGATTGTAGATTTCATCCGGTCTGACTTCTCCGATGATGCGCACCAGGCTGGTGGAATCCGTCATGTCTCCGCCATGGAGAACGATCTTGTCCTCCCGGATCAGATGGTCGATACGACCGGTATTGCTGATGGAAGATCTGCGGATCAGTCCATGCACTTCATATCCTTTTTCCAGCAGGAACTCTGCCAGATAAGAGCCGTCCTGTCCGGTAATTCCTGTAATTAACGCTTTTTTCATTTTCTGTCCTCGTCTTTCTCTTCAGCTGCTTACGGCTGAAATACAATAGCGTGGGCGCAGGCATCTGCCTTATCCTGTCCACAGAATACACCGGCGATCGCCAGTCCGAAGGGGATGGAAGTCCCCATTCCGCGGGAAGTGATCACGTTACCGTCCACTTCCACGGGGCCTGCAGTCACAGCCGCACCTTCCAGATGATCCTCGAAGCAGGGATAGGCGCATGCTCTCTTTCCCTTCAGGATTCCTCTGTGTCCGAAGATACTGGGAGCCGCACAGATTGCCGCAATGTATTTTCCCGATGCATAAAAAGCATCGATCTGCTGCATCAGGGGCTCACAGGCCTCCAGATTCTTCGTTCCCTGTCCGCCACCGGGCAATACCAGACAATCATATTCCTCAAAATTCACCTGGGACAATGTCATATCCGCAGTCACCGGAATCTTATGTGATCCCATCACCTGTTTTTCTTCCGTAATGGACACCATATCAATGGTCAGTCCACATCTGCGGCAGATATCCACTACCGTCAGACCTTCTATTTCCTCAAACCCATTTGCCAGAAAAATCGCTATCTTACTCATGGTTTTCCCTCGCTTTCCGTTTTGTTTTCTGTCTCATTTGCAAGTCATATACTCTGACTTTGCACAGTTATGATTAGTATACACAATTTGGAAGCGTAATTCAATTCCCATGGGCAGATATTTGCAGATTTCACTGTATTTTCAAGGAAAATCATGTTATACTAAAGAAGTGTTTTTAAGTCTTAATTACAGAAGCGAGGCATTAATACTATGGAAATCGAGCGAAAGTTTACCCTGAAATCCTTACCCGACAATCTGGAAAGCTATCCTTCTCATCATATCGAGCAGGTATATCTGAATTATAATCCTGTGGTCAGAGCCAGAAAACAGGATGATGAATATTATCTCACTTACAAAGGCAGCGGCATGATGGCCAGAGATGAGAGCAATCTTCCGCTGAACGAGGCATCTTATTATCATTTACGGGAAAAAGCCGATGGCAGCGTAATCTCCAAAAGACGCTATCTGATCCCTCTGGAGCATCCCGGATTCAAAGAAGGCTTTCCCACTCCTCCGGCAGATTATTCCCTGACCATCGAGCTGGATGTTTTTGATGCCCCCTTCGCCCCTCTGATCATGGCAGAAGTGGAGTTTGGAAGCAAAGAAGCAGCAGAGGCTTTCGTCCCTCCCGCATGGTTTGACAAAGATGTCACCTACTGCAAGGAATACCACAATTCCTATCTGGCTCTGGAGCTGCATCACGCTCCGGAAAATTCCTAAAATGTAACTGCAGTCATTCAAAATGCACGGTAATTCCCCATCGGGAATCCCGTGCATTTTATTTTTTCTGTCTATACCACTGTAAAACAGCGAATACTTTCTTTCAACTGTCCCACTGCACCGGTCAGATCATCCACCGCATAGGAAATATCCTTCATCTCCTGCTGTAATCCCCGGTTGTTGTTCTTTACAACCGCCAGCTTTTCCGTACTGTCCTCCACGGTTGCTTCCATCTGTGAGTTAGCACTATTGACATTCTGCAGTACCGACAACAGTTCATCGATCTTCTGTCGGAATTCATTCATCATCTCATCCACATGATCCGCAGCCTCATGATAATTTGTGCCCGTATCCTCCAGAGCATCGTAATCTCTCATGACTCTGGTATTCACAAAATCCAAAAGTTTTGTAGCATTTTCGGAAAGTTCTTCCACGCTTTCCACTACCCGGTTACTTATCTCCTGGATATTATTGGCTGACTCTCTGGAGCTGTCTGCGAGCTTGCGGATTTCCTCCGCCACGACTGTGAATCCCCGGCCTGCTTCTCCTGCTCTGGCAGCCTCGATAGACGCATTCAGTGCCAGCAGATTCGTTGTTCCAGCAATTCCCAGGATTTCTTCCGTCAGTTCCGTGATCTTGTGGATCTGCCTGCTGTTGGCGATGGACTCCGTCATTGCCGTGTCGATCTCCTTCATCACCCGGGTTGCCTCCTGCTTACTCGCCACCGCCGTTGCCTTCATTTTTCCGGCCCTATCCTTGATATCCGCCGCATAATTGCGTCCATCCTGTGCCACCTCCAGCATGTTCTCCACCGTGGTATCCAGCACCCCGGTATCCTGTTGCACCCCTCCGATAGCCTCCGTGACAGACTGCATGCCACCAGCCATCACTCCCAGCTTCTGGGTGGTGTCCTCCGCGGTGGCATTTACCTTTTCCACATTGGAGATAATACCGGTCTGTTTTTCCTCCATATGTCCGCAGCTCTCGGTAATCGCCCTTATGATGGTCTGCATCTGCGCCACCAGATCATTGATGGCCATGGATAATCTGCCGACTTCATCCCCCGATTTCACCCGGATCCGTCTGGTGATGTCACCTCTGTTATTGCGAATGCCCTCCACCAGTTCATCCACCTGCCTCGTAGCATATTTCACCGGACCGATGACCCAGATCCGCAATCCCAGCATGATCACCACGACTACTGCAAGCAGTACCAGACTTGCCACCGCCACGATCATGGGCACTCTGGCCGCACTCTGCTCCATCTGTCCCTGTGCCTGTGCCATCTGCTCTCCGGTGATCTCCAGCATCTGATTCATATAGCTTTCAATATGTTCATTGAACATCGGCAGATTCGATGTGGCAGACACATAGGCCTGCGTCTTATTCTCTGCACTGGTGACCAGCAGACTCTCCACGGTCTTTTTGTATTTTGCCAGTTCCGCAGAAGCACTGTCAAATGCCTCTCTCCGGGCATCCCCCTCAGACAGCAGTCCTTCGAACTCCGTCATCTGTTGTTCCATATCAGTGATCTCCTGCAGGATCTTATCCGACAAATTTTCCATTGTCACACTGTTGGTGGTCATGACATGGGTCAACACCTGCCCGTTAATGTAAGTAAACTGTCTGGAAAGCTCCGAGATTTTCTCCTGTTCAGCCACCTGACCGGCCACGATTTCATCGTTGGTTACAATGACCGATTGCAACGTCTGCACCAGCACTCCCATACAGCTGAGTGCAGCAACTGCCAGCAGCAGTAAAAGCGCCACGATCTTGACTCCGATCCCGACTCCTTTTTTCTGCTTTCCTTCCCGCTTCTTCCGTTCTTTTCCCTTATTCATGCTCTTCTCCTCCCAATACCATCAAAAGGGCCTGCAGCGCATATGCACCGGGCCCTTTTGATTAGATATGTAGAAATTAATTCTTGGCAATTAATTTTCCACCACGTTTGGATACAACATCGAAGATAACTGCTGCCAGAAGTACCAGACCCTTGACTACCTTCTGCATATTCTGATCGACACCCATCAGAGACATACCCAGGTTAATAACACCCATCAGTACAGCACCTACGATAACTCCGGGTACAGTTCCGGTTCCGCCGTATGCGGAAGCACCGCCGATGAAGCAGGAACCGATGGCATCCATTTCATAGTTCTGTCCGTATGTCGGCTGTGCGGAAGTCATACGTGCAATGGTTACCATACCAGCTAACGCTGCCAGGAACCCCATGTTCATATAAGCCAGGAAATAAACCTTGTTGGTATTGATACCGGATAATTTGGTGGCCTTCTCATTACCGCCCACTGCGTAGAAATAACGTCCTACAGTCGTGTTGGAAGTGATGTAACCGTATACCATGATAACAATCAGTACCCAGATCAATACGCTGGGAATACCTTTGTGCTGTGCCAGACGATAGCTGAATGCCAGGATCACTACAGCGATCACTACGATTTTGCCGATCGTGGAACCCATGCTAGGAGCTTCGTATCCTTTTTTCACCTTGTCGGCTCTATTCTTCAGCTGTAACACTGCAAAGATCACTGCAGCGATCACACCGGCAAATACACAGGTCAGATTGATGGGACCATTACCGAAGAAATCGGGAATATAACAGTCAGCACCGCCACCGAACAGATTTACGAATGTAGTGCAGTCCTTAATGGATACTGTCATACCCTGCAGGACTACGTTGCTTAATCCTCGAAAAGCCAGCATGCCGGCCAATGTCACGATGAAAGGCGGGATTCTCACATAAGCGATCCAGAAACCCTGGAAAGCACCGATCAGTGTACCGATAACAAACATGATCAGAATAGCCAGCCACATGTTCATTTTCATGTTGACCATGAGTACCGCTCCGATGGCACCGACGAAACATACAACAGATCCAACTGACAGATCGATGTTACCGCCGGTCAGGATACATAACAGCATACCGGTTGCCAGAATAAACACATATGCGTTCTGCGAGATCAGACTGCTGACATTCATGGGAAGCAGGATTGCTCCTCCGGTTCTCCATGCAAAAAATGCCGTAACCACGATCAGTACGAGGATCATGGTATATCTTTTTATAAAATCGAGGCCCTTTGTTTTATTCATGCCAATGCTCCTTTCTTACCGGCTGATAATATCTTGGACATGATAAGCTCCTGTGTTGCCTCACTGCCCGCCAGTTCTCCTACTATTTTTCCTTCGTTCATTACATAGATCCGGTCGCACATGCCAAGAATCTCAGGCAGCTCCGAGGAGATCATGATAACCGATTTTCCTTCTGCCACCAGTTGGTTAATGATGCAGTAGATTTCGTATTTTGCACCAACATCAATACCTCTCGTCGGCTCATCCAGGATCAGGATATCCGGATCTGTGAACATCCATTTTGCCAAAAGTACCTTCTGTTGATTACCGCCGCTTAAGTTTCCTACATTCTGCTCCACAGTTGGACATTTCGTATTCAGTTTGTTCTTATAGTCTACCGCCACATTGTACTCTTTGTCTTTATCAATAACAGTGTGTCTGCTGATGGCATCCAGATTTGCCAGAGTTGTATTAATCTTGATCGGGTTGCTCAGAATCAGTCCGTTGCCCTTTCGATCCTCCGTCACATATGCCAGATGATTTTTGATGGCTTCCTGTACAGTATTCAGCTGTACTTTTTTACCGTTGATATACAGTTCGCCGCTGATGTTGGAACCATAACTTTTGCCGAACAGGCTCATGGCCAGTTCCGTTCGTCCCGCACCCATCAGGCCGGAAATTCCCACTACTTCACCTTTTTTCACATTAAGATTGACATTATCCACCACCTTACGGTCAGAATACAGTGGATGATGCACGGTCCAGTTTTTGACCTCCATCAGGACCTCTCCGATCTTCGGCTCTCTCTTCGGGAATCGGTCGGCGATCTCTCTTCCTACCATTCCTTTGATGATCCGGCTCTCGGTAATATCATCTTTTCCCTTCACAAGTGTTTCGATGGTAGATCCGTCACGAATGACGGTGATCTTATCTGCCACATAAGAAATCTCATTCAGCTTATGAGAGATGATGATGGATGTCATTCCCTTTTTCTTGAGTTCCAGCATCAGATCCAACAGTGCCTTGGAATCCGTCTCATTCAGAGAGGCAGTAGGCTCATCCAGGATCAGAAGTTTTGCGTTCTTGGCCAGTGCCTTCGCAATCTCTACCAGCTGCTGTTTTCCTACGCCAATATCCTTTATCAATGTCTGGGGGCCTTCCTTCAGGCCTACGGTCTTCAAAAGTTCTGCCGCCCTGGCATTGGTTTCATTCCAGTTGATTTTGTACTTATGTCCCCGTTCATTGCCCAGAAACATATTTTCCCCGATCGTCATATAGGGAATCAGTGCAAGCTCCTGATGAATGATTACGATACCCTTTTCCTCACTGTCCTTGATCTTATCAAATTTGCAGACCTCACCGTCATAGATGATGTCCCCTTCGTAAGACCCATACGGATAAATACCGCTCAATACATTCATCAATGTGGACTTTCCTGCGCCGTTTTCGCCTACAAGTGCGTGGATCTCTCCCTCTTCCACCTGCAGGTTTACATTGTCAAGTGCTTTTACACCGGAATGTTTTGGTTATATTTTTCATTTCCAATAAGATTTTTGCCAATGGTATTCCTCCCAAGTCTTATTTCCACATTATCTAATCAAACCGTTCTATTTTGCTTTCCCATGAATACAGCAGGCGGGAAACGCCCGCCTGCCGTAAGGATCCCGCAGGATCCATATTATTTTATAAAATTACTGTAAATCTGCTTCTGTGTAGTAACCGGAATCGATGAGCAGCTCTTTGTAGTTGCTTGCATCAGCGAATACGGGCTCACACAGATAGGATTGTCATAGGTTGTGGTATCGTTGACAGGTGCTTCGCCGCCCTTCATGACTGCGTCTACCATCTCTACTACCTTGGATGCCAGAGTACGGGTATCCTTGAAGATGGACATGGACTGTTTGCCGGAGATCATATTCTTAACGTTGGGCTTATCGCAGTCCTGACCGGTAATGATAGGCCACTCGCCGGTGTAGTTAGCTTCCAGAGAGTTAGTTACACCCAGTGCAGTGGAGTCGTTGGAGCACAGAACGGCATCCAGCTTGGTTCCGTCTGCATAGTTAGCGGAAATGATAGCGTCCATTCTGGACTGTGCGGTCTCAGTAGACCAGTTAGCGGTTGCAACGGTTTCGAAATCGGTCTGTCCGGATTTTACTACCAGCTTACCTGCGTCAATGTAGGGCTGCAGCACATCCATGGCACCGCCGAAGAAGAATCTTGCGTTGTTGTCACCGGGATCACCGGTTACCAGCTCGATATTGAAAGGTCCTGCTGCATTGTCCAGATCCAACTGATCTCTGATGTATTCACCCTGTTTCGTACCTACCATGTAGTTATCGAAGGTTGCGTAATAAGTAACTGCATCGGAGTTCATGATCAAACGGTCATATGCGATAACCGGAATGTCTTTTTCCTTTGCCTGCTCCAGAACGGTTCCAAGAGAGTCACCGTCGATGGATGCGATGACCAGAAGTTCGCAGCCGGAATTGATCATATTCTCGATCTGGGATACCTGTGTGGGAATATCGTTAGATGCGTACTGCAGATCTACATCATAGCCTGCTGCCTCCAGCTGAGCCTGCATGTTGCTACCATCCTGATTCCATCTCTGCAGATCCTTGGTGGGCATTGCTACACCGACCTTACCGCCGCCTGTTGCACCAGAAGTCTCTGTCTTTGCTTCTGCGGAAGTCTCCGTCTTTGCTTCTGCGGAAGTCTCCGTCTTATTGTCCGTTGCCGGTGTGGTTGCCTGCTGTCCCCCATTGGATCCACATCCTGCAAGCATTGTAACAGCCATGGCTGTTGCCAGAAGTGTGCTTAATAATTTCTTCCTCATAAAAAGTAACCTCCCTTGTTTGGTTTGTTTTTGTTGCTAAATAGAGAATATCACAAATCCTATAGCATGATTTTATGACCTTCTGCACTTTTCCATCCTCTCTCCTGACAAAATCAAGGCTGTGCTAGCAATATCTTGTCTGCCAGCACAGCCTTGTCACCAAATTTTTCCTATTGTGTTTTTAGAATCTATCTCTTTTCCCCATTTTCAAAGTAAATCCAATATTATTTGGGCATTTCCGAGGGAATGTTCAGATAAACATCCTCTTTTAAGTGAAATCCGCTTCCGATGATCACATCATTCATATTGTTTTTATCCACACTGATCGGTTCCAGACCAATGTACGGAACTTCATATTTTCCATTCTCTATGGTTACCGTATCTCCTTCCGGCAACGGCTCTCCCTTTGCCAGAAGCACCGCACACTCCGCTGCGACATTTTTTCCACCGGTTTGTAGACCGTCATGACCTGTGTCCCCTCGACAATGCGCTGGCACGCTTCCAGGTCGGCATCCTGCCCCACTACCATAATATCTCCTGCCAGTCTCTTTTCTTTCAGGGCATGTACCACTTTGCTTGCAAGATCATCATTGCCGCACATAATGGCATCCGCTTCCGAGACAATATCCATATGATCATAGATATACG
>OCGZ01000699.1_pt1 | contig 17467 bp, 14 predicted proteins | sample 1538711 | NCBI WGS metagenome assembly OCGZ01 (sample SAMN04571720, study PRJEB22368) | human gut metagenome | biome: human gut; material: stool | host: Homo sapiens | place: Luxembourg | collected 2012-08-17
TCATTTGAGAATCCCCCTGTATGTATATTTGTTTCGCAATCGGTTACATTACGTAAACATCATTTTAGCATTGTTTCAGGAAAAAGGCAATTAAAAAGTTAAAAAGACACCGGGAACGGTGGAAATTTAAATGTTTACAAGTTATAATGACTGTGATGTGATTCACAATGTATGGTGTGAAAATTGCAGGACATAACTATAGTCAAGATATAAATCAGCAATCTGGATAAACCGGATATGGAGGAAAACGAAATGGAGAAGGAAAAGCCCAGGGGAACACGCCCGGAAATGGGAACCCCGGAGTATGAAGAATGGCGTAAACGTATGATCGCGCGAAGACGAAAACGTTTGCAGAGAGAACGAAGGAAACGGCTGATTGCTATGGGGGTGGCACTTGTAGTTGTGATAGGCGGTATTTCCGCAGGAATCAACAGCTGTAATGGAAAAAAATCTTCCGTATCCCGGCAGGATAACACTTCTGCCAGTGCGAAAACAGAAAACGGAACTTCAGCGAAGAAGGACTCCGCAGAAGATACGACAGATTCCAAAGAAAATTCAGCAGCAAAAGATATCCTTGCGCAGGCAGATATCCTTGCACAGCAGTATAATTACGATGAAGCGATTTCTCTTTTGAAAAAAGATTCATCTTATTCTTCCAGTAAAAAGCTGCAGTCAGCAGTAAAGAAATACGAAGAAACCAAAGCAACCTGTACTGCGTGGCCACTTGAAAAAGTGACCCATGTTTTTTATCATATACTGATCAAAGACACGTCCAAAGCCTTTGATGGAGATTATAAAGAAGCAGATTACAATCAGGTAATGACGACTATTGATGAGTTTAACAAGATCACCCGGACCATGTATGATGAAGGCTACGTTATGGTAAGCATCAAGGATATGGCAAAGGCAGATGAAAACGGCAATATGACAGAAGGTGAGATCCTTCTCCCGCCGGGTAAAATCCCGTTTGTTCTTTCTCAGGATGACGTATGTTATTATCACTACATGGATGGCGACGGTTTTGCCACGAAATTAATTGTGGATGATGAGGGGAAGATCCGCAATGAATATGTGGAAGATGATGGAAGCATATCCGTGGGCGACTATGACATGGTACCGCTGATCGACCGTTTTGTGGAAGAGCATCCGGATTTCTCATACAGAGGAGCCAAGGGAATCATTGCGCTTACCGGATATAATGGAATTTTGGGATATAGAACAGATGAGAGTTATGAGACCCGGCCGGCTGACCTGGATGACAACAAAGTGGAATGGCTTAATGAACATCCGGATTTCAGTCTGGAAAAAGAGCGCGAAGGTGCAAAAAAAGTGGCAGATGCCATGAAGGCTGAAGGCTGGGAATTTGCAAGCCATACCTGGGGCCACCAGAATGTAGGTCAGATCTCTCTGGAGAAACTTCAGGCAGATACCGAGAAATTCAAGAAAAATGTAGATCCGCTGATCGGGGGAACGGATATCATTATATTTGCTTTTGGGACAGATATTACTGATGCTGAAGATTACTCCGGCGATAAATTCGAATATCTGAAAGGTCAGGGATACAATTATTACTGTAATGTGGATTCCAGTCAGTATTTTGTGCAGATTCGGGACAGATACTTCAGACAGGGCAGAAGAAACCTGGATGGATACAGAATGTATTATAATCCGGAACTTCTGGAAGATCTTTTTAATGCAAAAGATGTTTTTGATCCGGCAAGACCTACGCCGGTACCGCCAATGGGCTGATAAACTTTTTATCTGTACAGCAACGAGGGGACATTAAAGAAAGGGGCTACTATTATTATGAAGAAAAAAATTGCAGGTGTACTGACAACAGTACTTGTAGCATCGCTTTTTGTGGGAGGAAACGTACCTGTTACCACACAGGTTGGCAGTATGGCAGCAGAATCACAGGAAGACGAAGATACACAGGCAGATGAGGCAGAAGCTGAAAGCGGCGAAGATACACAGTCTGAGGTGGATGAGGAAGAGGCGAAAGTAGCAGCAGATCCGGAAGATCAGCCGGCAGCTGCCGAGACACCGGAAGAAGAGGCAAAAGCAGAGAAAGAAACACAGAAACGCGAGGCATCCGAAGATACCTCTTCCAGCACACTTTCAGATGAGAAAGCACTTCTCAAAAAAGCCAAAAAACTGGCGCAGCAGTATGATTATACAGGTGCGATCTCAACCCTGAAAAACAACTGGAAATTTGCAACCAGTGATAAGATGCAGGAAGCAGCAGCAGCTTATATGAAGAAGAGAGAGGCCTGTGTGGAATATCCGCTGGAGAAGATTACCCATGTATTTTTTCATTCCCTGATCGTGGATACAGACAGGGCTTTTGACGGTGATTCCGATGAAGCCGGATATAACCAGATGATGACCACAGTCAGTGAATTTAAAAAGATGCTCCAGATCATGTATGATAAGGGGTATGTTCTGGTAAGTCCTCATGATATGGCAGTTGTGAATGACGACGGAACTATGAGTAAAGGCAAGATCATGCTTCCGGAGGGCAAGATCCCGTTTGTTCTCTCAGAAGATGATGTAAGCTATTATCATTATATGAACGATGACGGATTTGCATCAAAGCTTGTGATCGATGATAACGGAGATATCAAATGTGAATATACGAAGGCAGACGGAAAGACAGTGACAGGTGATTATGACGTTGTGCCGATCCTGGATTCCTTCATCAAAGAGCATCCGGATTTTTCCTATCACGGGAGAAAAGGAATCCTGGCTATGACCGGCTATAACGGAGTTCTTGGATATCGTACAGACGGAGCCTATAAGACCGGGAAGAACCTGCAGGACGATCAGAAGGCTTTTCTCAAGGCTAATCCGGATTTTGATTATGATAAAGAAGTAAAAGCAGCAAAAAAAGTGGCAAAAGCCATGAAGAAAGAAGGCTGGGAATTTGCAAGCCACACCTGGGGCCACAGAAATGCTACAACATCTACAGCAGCCGAGCTGAAAACAGATAACAAGAAATGGGAAAAGTATGTAGCACCGATTCTTGGAAAAACAGATATGATCATTTTTGCCTTTGGCGCAGATATCGGTGACTGGGAAGGCTATACTTCTGATAATGCCAAATATGAGTATTATAAGAGCCGCGGATATCGCTATTTCTGCAATGTGGATTCCAGCCAGTACTTTGTGCAGATCACAAGTCAATATTTCAGACAGGGAAGAAGAAACCTGGACGGATACAGAATGTATTACAATCCGGATATGTTAAGCGATCTTTTTGATGTATCTGAAGTGTGGGATTCATCCAGACCGACACCGGTTCCTGAGATGTAAATTAACGTACGTCAGGAACATCTGACGCAGTAATTTATGCTCTGCACAGCTGAACTTGATGAAGTAATTTCCAGGAGTGCTATAAGTAAATAAATTTTACAGATAAGCGGGAAAAAGAGATTATAATTTTACCATACGTGATTTTTTCGAAATGATTTTGATGAAGGGAGTAGGATATGAAGAAAAAAGCATATCTTGTTGTTCTGGCATTGTGTACAGCACTGGCATTTACAGCCTGCGGCACAACAACCGATAAAAAAGAGAATACAAAATCTGCTGCAGAAGCACAGGATACAACAAATACCGATAAGGAAGATTCAGGATCAGAGGCCTCTGACAGTGTAGATTCATCAGATAAAGCTGCAGTTTCCGGAGATACAAGACTTGTTTCTGCAGACGATGTCAGCAAGTACGTTACTATTGGACAGTATAAAGGGCTTTCCCTTGATAATACTGTGGAAGCTGTGACAGACGATGCTGTTGACGGAAGAGTAGAAGAAGAACTTCAGAACAAGGCAGAAGAAGTAACAGAAGGCAGCGTTCAGGATGGAGATGTTGTCACCATCAACTATGTAGGAACCAAGGATGGAGTGGCATTTGACGGCGGTACAGCGAATAATTATGAGCTGACTATCGGATCCGGAACATTCATTGACGGTTTTGAGGACGGGATCATTGGCATGAAGAAGGGCCAGACAAAAGATCTTGACCTTACATTCCCGGATGATTATCCGTCTGAAGATCTTGCAGGACAAGAAGTTACATTTAAGGTAACTTTACAGAGCTTTAAAAGAGCACCGGAGCTTACTGATGAGTGGGCTGCCAAGAACACAGACTGTAAGACTGCAGAGGACTATAAAAAAGAAATCCGGAAAACTCTTGAGAGTGAAGCAAAGACAAGCGCACAGAATACGCTGCGTGAGACAGCATGGAACACTGTGCTCTCAGCATCTGAAGTGAAGGAATATCCTCAGGATGATCTGGACACAGCAAAAACAGAGTTCAGGACACTTTATGAGAATTATGCAAAACAGGGCGATATGACACTGGAAGATTTTGTGAAAGCCCAGGGAATCTCCATGGATGATTTTGAGGAGCAGGGCAGCCAGTATGCAGAGTATAAGGTGAAACAGAATCTGATCGTACAGGGAATCATGGATGCTGAGAACATGACGCTTGAAGATGAGAAATCACTTGCTGTTCAGGATGAACTGATCCAGGCTTATGGTGTTAAGGATCTGGCGGCATTGGTGGATAAATATGGTCAGGCAGCTGTAGATGAATCCATCGGGCTTCTGAGAGTGGAAGATTTTATCCTGGATAATGCAACTGTTGAGGAGAAGGTCACAGCCGGTGATACAGAAGGTGAGAACGGAGATGATCCTTCTACAGACGGAAGCAGTGCAGAAGGTGAAGTAGATGAGGAGCTGGAAACAGCGGAAGCTGCTGATATGGTACCGGCAGAATAATAACAGAACCGGATGTGCGGTTCCTGGAAGTCTTTTCGGGAACCGCCTTTTGCACGGAAAAGACAGAATAGAAAATTAAGAGATTCTTTCGGGAATTGGCATTGTATTTAAGTGGCAAATGAGGTATGATTAAAGGCAGAAATTAAAGAAAGTTATAGGGATATAAACGGGGATGTAAAAATGGACAAAAGAGTTTTACGTGAACGAATGCGCAGAAAACAGCAGCAGTTGAGACGACGCAGGATGATGAAACGTGTGACGTGTGTGATTGCAGCAGTTCTTCTGCTTATTTTTGTTGTCAGAGGCGTAATTCTTCCGATTGCGAATCGCGTAGGCGGTGGAAGTAATAAAGAGGCGGAGACAGTGAATGTACAGGCGAATGCCTCGGGAGCTTCATCAGATAACAGCACCGGGGATGGCACTGCATCGGCAGATACAGCTGATTCATCTGAATCATCATCGGACAACAGCAGTACAGATGCTACAGTAATGCCGGTAAAAGGTACAGCAGCAGGAGACAGACTTTCTGTTATGACACCAGGCTGGCATGAGGGTTCCAACGGTAAATGGTATCAGAATCCGGATGGTACATATTATATCAATGGCTTTGCAGAGATTGACGGAACTACATACAGTTTTGATGAGAATGGATACATGCAGACAGGCTGGGTTGAGAAAGGTGTGAAGGATTACTATTTCAATGAGGATGGTTCCTATGATCCTTCCAAAAAGCGTCCGATGATCGCACTGACCTTTGATGATGGCCCGGGAGAGTACACAGAGACTCTTCTTGATACTGTTGAGAAATATAATATTCATGTTACTTTCTTTATGCTGGGACAGAATGTGGAAGGTCGTGAATCCACAGTACAGAGAATGCTTAAGCTTGGATGCGAGATCGGAAACCATACCTGGGATCATCCTTCCCAGACACTTCCGAACATGGATCTGGATTCTGTTTTACAGGAGTTCCAGAAGACAGATGATGCTCTTGTGAAAGCCTGCGGACAGGCTGCAACTGTCTGCCGTGCACCATATGGTGCCATCACAGAGGAGCAGATGACAGCAGTAGACAAGCCGTTCTTTATGTGGTCTACAGATTCTCTTGACTGGAAGCTGATGGACGCAGATGCAGACTATAATGAAATCATGAATGACAGCGGACTGGGAGACGGTTCCATTATCCTGATGCATGATATTCATGAGCCATCTGTGAAATGTGCCACAGAGAAACTGATCCCTGAGTTGATCAATGAAGGATATAAACTCGTGACAGTCAGTGAGCTTGCAGAGGCTAAGGATGTTACTTTACAGAGTGCTTCCTATTCTGATTTCTGGGACAGCTCCCTTCAGGCCGGTCGTGTTGCAGGATATGCCGGAAATTCCGATGCCTCCTCTGATGGCAGTGATTCTTCTGAGGACAGCAGTGCGGCAGATGGAGCAGATGTGAGTGATGGATCTGACGGATCTTCCGACAGCAGTTCTGACGGAAGCGGCGACGGATCTGACGGATATTCCGATGGAAGCAGTGATGGCAGTGATTATTCTGATGGTTCCGAAGACGGTTCCTATGATGACGGAAGTGAAGAATACTAAATAATATGTGAGATTAACCAAAGAGATCCGGGTGACAAAATGCGTGTCATCCAGGTCTCTTTTTTGACTTTATCCGACACTGTCGGATAATAGACACATATCGGATGGAGGGGGTTTTTCCTTGACTGAAAATATAGGGATTGGTATAATTATAGAATAAAAAACTCCACTAATAATTGGGGAATGAACGGTGGCAGAACTATAAAGGGAGGTACCTGAAAATGGGAAAGAAATTGCAGTTTACGGAGCTTGACCAGTATCTTTTTGGTCAAGGCACGCATTATGATATTTACAGAAAACTGGGGGCTCATCCGGATACGCAGAACCGGAAAAAAGGAGTTTATTTCGCAGTGTGGGCGCCGAATGCGCAGGCGGTTTCTGTTATAGGTGAATTCAACGGATGGAATAATGAGAAGAATCCTATGAAGAAAGTTGGAACGATTGGTGTTTATGAGACATTTATACCTGGAGCCAAGATCGGACAACTGTATAAATTTTACATTACGGGAGCTCATGGTGAAGAGCTTTACAAGGCAGACCCGTATGCCAATGAAGCTGAGCTGCGTCCAGGAACTGCATCCCGGATCACAGATATTACCAACTATAAATGGAAAGATGTTACCTGGATGAAGAACCGTGAGAATTTTGATCCGGATACAAGTGCCATGTCCATTTATGAGGTACATCCAGGTTCCTGGATGAAGCATCCGCAGACAGAGCAGGATGAAGATGGTTTCTATTCCTACAGAGAACTGGCACCGAAGCTTGCCCAGTATGTTAAAAAGATGGGGTATACACATGTTGAGCTTATGGGTATCGCAGAGCATCCGTTTGATGGTTCCTGGGGTTATCAGGTAACTGGTTATTATGCACCTACATCCCGTTATGGAACTCCGCAGGATTTCAAATATCTTGTTGATTATCTTCACCGTCAGAAGATAGGCGTTATTCTTGATTGGGTACCTGCCCATTTTCCGAAAGATGCCCATGGACTTGTCAATTTTGACGGTACAGCTGTATATGAACATGCAGATCCGAGACAGGGTGAGCATCCGGACTGGGGAACCAAGATTTATAATTATGGTCGTCCTGAGGTCAAGAACTTCCTGATCGCCAATGCCCTTTACTGGGTGGAGGAGTGCCATGTTGACGGTCTTCGTGTGGATGCAGTTGCTTCTATGCTTTATCTTGATTATGGTAAGAAGGATGGAGAATGGGTTGCCAATAAATTCGGCGGCAACAAGAATCTTGAAGCTATTGAATTCTTTAAACACCTGAATACAGTTGTGCTTGGAAGAAACCATGGAACTGTGATGATCGCAGAGGAGTCCACAGCATGGCCAATGGTAACAGGCAAGGCTGAGGATGACGGACTTGGATTTTCCCTGAAATGGAATATGGGATGGATGAACGACTTCCTGGAATATATGAAGCTGGATCCGTATTTCCGTAAATTTAACCACAATAAAATGACTTTTTCTATGACATACGCCTACAGTGAGAAGTATGTTCTTGTTCTTTCCCACGATGAGGTTGTACATCTGAAGTGCTCTATGCTTGAGAAAATGCCGGGAGAACTGGATGATAAATTCAAGAACCTGAAAGCAGGTTATACATTCATGTTTGGCCACCCCGGCAAGAAGCTTCTTTTTATGGGACAGGATTTCGGTCAGTTGCGCGAGTGGAGTGAAGCGAGAGAGCTTGACTGGTATCTTCTTGGAGAGGAGAATCATCAGAAGCTGCAGCAGTATGTCAGTGATCTTCTCCATCTGTATAAGAAGTATCCGGCACTTTACGGATCAGATAATGATCCGTCAGCATTTGAGTGGATCAATGCCAATGACGGTGACAGAAGCATTTTCAGCTTTATCCGTAAATCTCCGACAGGCCGCAATAATATTCTGGTCGTATGCAACTTCACACCGGTGGCACGCCCGGATTACCGTGTAGGGGTACCGAAGAAAAAACAGTACAAACTGGTCCTTAATGAGCAGGGACTTCTGGAGAAAGGCAAGGCATTCAAGGCTGAGAAGAAAAACTGCGACAACCGCGAATTCTCCTTTGCATATCCGCTGGAGCCGTATGGAATTGGCGTATTTACATATTGATAAATTATTGGCTGACAAATGCTTTCTGACAATACAGTGAAACCCTGTAAAGGGGAACTGCGTGTGCGTCAGTGTTCAGTATGGAGTTAATTTGCCGATAGGATCAACAGAGCTGAATATGATAATAAAATACCGGGAACAGAGAAAACTGAAAGCAGTAAATTCAGATTTCTCCGGTTCCCGGCGCTTTTTATTAAGAATTGATCAGTTTTTTACCTGGTAAAGGATTATTCTTCGCTATCATCATAATAGCTGTCATCGTAAGAACCGTCGTCGTAAGAACCATCATCATATGATCCGTCATCAGAACCATCGTCAGAACTGTCATCGGAGGAGCCTTCTGCACTGCCAGAACTATTGTCTGCAGTATTGAAGGATTCGGAAGTGATGTCAATGCCTTTGTCTGCGTAATATTGTTCAGCAGTGATGGAAGCAGTATCTTCTACCACGTTTCCTGATGAGTCGATCATGTTCAGATCTGTATTAATGGTTACGTCAAGAAGATTGGTTCCTGTGGATGGAGTTACGTTCATGGACATGATCTCATTGAATTTCTTTTTCAGGTTATCCAGTGTGAATACACCATCACCAATGTATTTCTGTACACCGTTCTGGGAAGCAAGTTCTTCTGTGTAATCAGAAAGCATATAAGGACCGAATTCACCGGAATCACTGTTATAGTGCATTACCAGAGGCTCTACTGTTGGTGTAAGGATCTTAACAGAGGTCTTGCCGTCCTTCACAGTTTTCTGGATGGTGAATTTTGCCATTCCGCCAAGAAGCTCTTCCAGCTTCTGCTGTGTAGATACAAAGTTTCCAAGGGAATAAAAGACAACAGTCTCATTTCCTTTATCATCGGTAAGGCGGCCGTATGGCTGGAGTACATGGGGGTGACCGCCAATGATGACGTTTACTCCTTGTTCCATAAGGTATGCAGCCCACTGTTTCTCATATTCATTTGGCATGGTTTCATCTTCTGTTCCCCAGTGTGCAACGAAGATGATGCAGTCTGCCTGCTGTTTGGCTTTCTGGATCATGGTGGTGATCTTATCCTTGCGGATCATATCGATCATATAGTCTTTTCCTTCGATGCCGCCTACGTTAGTACCGTAGGTGTAATCCAGAAATGCGATCCTGATGCCGTTTACTTCGCGGATCTTGACAGTGTCGGCATCCTCCTGGGAATCATGGATTCCAATAAGCGTGACATCCGGATAATTTGTTTTTCAGAAATTCAGAGTGTCTGTGAGAAATCCTTCACCGAAGTCATCAATATGATTGTTGGCAGATTCGACTACGTTAAATCCGGCCTTTATGATGGCATCGCCTACTTCCGTTGGTGTTGCAAAAGACGGGTAGGAGCTTACATTGTCGTGATCGGTTGTAAATACAGTTTCTTGATCGATCATCCTGATATCGGCATCTTTGATGTGGGTATAGATTTTATCATAATTCCAGGTTCCGTCTTCGGAAACGCCTGCATCAATAAGACTCTGATGATAAAGATTATCGCCAACTGCAATGACAGATGCTGTTGTTACATCGCCGGTAGCAGCTTCTGTCTCCTGTTTTTCTTTTGCTGTGGCAGCCTTTTTCTGGGCATCTATAGCTGGTTTTCGGATCAGACGGTAATCCAGCTGGTTAAACAAAATGACCAGAATGGCCAGGACAGCAACAGAAGCCAGAAGACTTGTCCGGGCATTGCTGCGCTCACGGAAGTTCAGCGGAATGTTTTCTTTAAAATTTCGCTTAACAGCTTTCCTGTTTTCACGCGCCTCCCGGAAATTCTGAAGTCTCTCCGGAAGATTTTCCCTTTTAAAGGGATTGTTGAAGTTCGGTGGAAATTTCATTTATGATTTACCTTGACTTTCTTTAAAATATGGATTTTTTGCTGTAAAATTTATTATAGCAGATTTTTCAGGGGGTGGGAAGAGGGGAGAGATGTTGGTTTGTGTTGAGACTTTTTGTTTTAAAGAGGAGTATAAAAATGAGTGTTTATAAACGTAAAGCACAGTATCATGAAACGGATCAGATGGGAATCATCCATCATTCCAATTATATTAAATGGATGGAGGAAGCCCGGATTGCGTTTATGGGAGAGATGGGATTTGGCTATGGTGAGGTTGAGAAACGGGGAATCGTTTCTCCTGTAGCCGGAGTTTCAGTTTCTTATAAGAAGCCGGTTCTGTTTGATGATGAAGTGGAGATCACAGTTTCTGTGAAAAAGTACAATGGTGCAGTTCTGGAGCTGGAGTATGAATTTTATAATGCAACGAGAAATGAGAGCTGTACGGCAGCCTCCTCGAAGCATTGCTTTACAAAAGACGGAAAACTGGTATCACTGAAGAGGGAAATCCCTGAACTGGATGAACTGTTCAGGAAGAGCCTGAAAGGAGAGAATGCCTGATGGAAGTAGTAGAAATGCTTGATAATCTGAAAGAAAAAGCCAGGAGAGATCCGGCACTTCGTGAAGAACTGCTGGCAACACGTGAGGAGAAAGAACCTCTGGCAGCTTTCTGCAAAAAGTGCCGGGAGCTGGGCGTTCAGGTTTATGAGATGGATCTTATTGCGGCAGGCGAGGAATTTTACGCAGCTATGAAACGAAGTACAAACGGCGGCGGGGAGAATTCACCGATGCTTGAAGGTGAAGATGATTTTTATGAATTGTTTTTTGCAGGGCTGTGATGTTTATCTCTGTCTGAAAATATTTACTACACAAAATGTAAGGAGTATTTTCAGACAGGGATTTTTATTTACTCAATCATATCAATATACTTCTCCAGCACCGGAAACTGCACCCCTCCGATCTTCAGCACTCTGCGGTGAAAGTCTTTCATATCGAAATCCTGTCCAAGTCGTTTTTGTTCGGCTGTGCGCAGATCCAGAAGACTTAAATATCCCCAGTAATATTTCAAATAATTTCCAGGAGTCTCCAGAATGTACTGGTAAATTTCCGAGATAACCGTGCTATCCTCAATGCCAAAGGCTTTCAGAAAACTGGCAGCTTCAGCCTGATTCCATCCATTATAATGAATCTCAATATCCAGAAGAGAGTACATACATAGGTTAATACTGCGGTTCAGCCATGCAAGACGTGCAAGATCAGAGGCAGAAGAATCCAGGATATAATCAGCTGCATATTCATAGGCAAAGGGCTCCACATAAGTAGCCCACCCTTCCGCAAACCCGGAAGTATCCAGAAGATTTCGGATTCCAGACGGATTCTGGCGTTCAAAACTAACTGTCTGATAAAGATGACCCGGGAATCCTTCATGAGCCAGAGTGGTAAAAAGCTCCAGACCCTGATAATTTGCGGACGGATTTATGTAGATCACATTAGGAGTACCCGTATCCATAGGCGGTGTGAGATAAAAAGCAGGACTCAGATAATCTTTCATGGAGTCATGCACAGTTTTAAGTTCAAAAGAAACATCCTCCAGTGGAGGAAAATCTGAGCTGATTTTTTTCTGCAGGGAAGAAAGCATCTGAGCTGGTCTTATTTCTGTAAAAGAAATTCCTTTATTAAGTGTAGTAAGAAGTTCCGGATTCTGGCGAAGCATATTTCCAACAATACCAATTTCACTGGAAAGCTGCCTGGAAAGCCGTTTTTCGATCTCTTTCACAGGAACATAAGTACCGGTCTGGCTTTGCAGAAGATAAAGATAGTACGCTTTACCACCTTTAAAATACGCCAGGCCGCGAGGATTTTTTCCAGTGCCCCGCAGAGCTTCCAGACCTGTCATAAGCTCCTGATAGGCAGGAATCACTTCCGTTTTCATAAGATTCTGATGAGTAAGAATCAGAGTCTGCTGTTCTGAACCGGAAAGTTTTCCGTAGTCTGAAATTTTTGTGCGGAAAATATCCAGCATATAATTTTCATCCGGATTCCGGATAAAAGCACTGCACTGTGCAAGAATCCGGTCCAGCGTGGCATCACTCATAAAGAAACCGGCCTGAGATTTCTTCTGCTCGAATTTTATAATACTTTGAAAATACGGACGTATGGTGGTCAGAAGATTCAGGTAATCAGAGATATCCCGATCCTCATAAAAAGCATATTCAGCCAGAAGAACCGGTAGCTGTGCCTGGATTCCCAGGCTTGGTCCAAGAGGCTCCTGGAGAAGGTAATTATCGCCAAGAGATTTTTCTGTGTGATAATAGAGAAGCATGGAATCGAGAGTCATCTGATTTTCCGTGGAAAGATGACTGTAGCGGAATGCTTTCAGCTTATCCTCGTACTGCTGACAGACCTTGTAGGTGTTTTGCATATCTGTGGGAACCGTGCCAAGAGAAGCTGTTTTTCGCCGGATTCCCTGCTTTTCCGGATGAGCCAGGGAATAATGAAGAGTAAGAGAACTGCCGGAAACTTCGTTTCGGAAAACCTCCTGGGTAAAAGCCTCGAATTTTCCGTTTTCTGTAATTCCATGAGCAGAAAAATATCCGGCAGCTATGCCGATAATAAAAGTAAAAATAAGACCGCAGGCAATAAAAAAAGAAGATTTTTTCTTCAGGATCTTAAAAGGCATAGAAAGTCCTTCCTGCATTTGGCTTTGTACTATCATATTGGAAAAATACGGAATCTATGATATTATGTGAACGGAAATTATGTATTATAAATGGAGAAAAAGTATGAGCGATATCTATGATCTTGCAATTCTGGGCGGGGGTCCTGCAGGGATCACAGCGGCGATCTATGCGTCACGTGCCAGATTAAATACAATATGGATCGATAAAAATTTTGCACCGGGCGGTCAGATCACGGCTACTTATGAAGTAGATAATTACCCCGGAATGCCGGGAATCTCAGGGATGGATCTGGGCGAGGCCTTTGGGGAACATGCCCGTAAACTGGGACTGGAGCCGAAGCGTGAGAAGCTCCTTTCTCTGGAAAATATTTCAGGAGATATCAAGACGATCCACACAAAAAAGAACGAATATCAGGCCAGAACCATCATCCTTGCATTTGGCGCAGAGCACCGGAAGCTGGACATTCCGGGAGAAGATGACCTGGGAGGACTTGGAGTTTCCTATTGTGCAACCTGTGACGGAGCTTTTTATAAAGACAGAACAGTCGTGGTAGTTGGTGGCGGAAATGCGGCAGCAGAGGATGCGGTTTTTCTTTCCGGACTTTGCAAAAAAGTATATCTTGTTCACCGCCGGGATGAACTTCGTGCAGACAAGGCGATCCAGGAGAAGATTTTTGACTGTGAAAATATTGAAATGGTATGGGACAGTGTTCCGCTGGAAATCCTGGGGCAGGATGAAGTGACAGGCATTAAGATCCGAAATGTAAAAACAGGGGAAGAACGCGAACTGGATACAGACGGCGTTTTTATTGCAGTGGGAATTGTTCCGAACACGACATTTGTGAAAGCTCAGCTGGAGCTTGATGAGAACGGATATATCTGTGCAGGGGAGGAAGGAATTACCAGTGCAGCAGGCGTTTTTGCAGCGGGGGATATCCGTACCAAGGCACTCAGACAGGTGGTAACTGCTGTTTCAGACGGAGCCAATACAGTGGCTTCCGTACAGAAATATCTCTGGAGGAAAGACAATGGCAACCATTAAAGAAATCGCGCAGAGAGCAGGCGTAAGTACAACGACTGTCTCCAACGTCATACATGGAAAAACCAAAAAAGTATCTCCTGCCAACATTCAGAAAATCGAGAATCTTATCCGTGAAATGGGATATGTACAGAAAATGGGACTGAGAGTACTGAATAAGGAGAAATCCCAGTTGATCGCAGTTGTGATCAACTATCATAAAGACTTCAGGGATTCCATCATCGGAGATCCTTTTTATGGAAAAATTATCGGTTTTATTGAAAAATATGTGCAGGAGCTGGGTTACTATCTGATGCTTTATTCAGCAAAAGATACGGACAAGATCTTCCAGATGGTTATGGGCTGGGATGTGGACGGAGTCATTGCTATTTCCTTCAGCAAAAGCAATTGTGAAAAAATCTATCAGCTGATCAACAAGCCGATTGTTTCCATTGATGCTTACGGAGAACTGGATGCCGGTCAGGAGAGTCATGTCCTGAATATCGGACTGGATGATGAGAGCGGCGGATACCTTATGACAAAATATCTTTTGGAATGCGGCTATGAACATATCCAGGTCTGTGCAGGACGTGATAATGGTGTTGACCATCTCCGTTATATGGGAGCGCAGAGAGCAGCAAGGGAATTCGCAGGAAAGAAGCAGAAGGTACAGTTTACTGCACTGGGTATGAATTACGCAAAGCGAAAAGAAAGCTACGCATGGCTGATTCAGCGAAAAAAACCGAAGACTGCATTGTTCTTCCTTTCAGATCTCTATGCTCTGGAAGCGATCAGTTTTTTCAGCAGCAGAGGTGTGAAGATTCCGGAGGAGATTGGAATTGCAGGATATGATAACATCAGTTATGCAGAGTTTTCTGTGCCACGACTTACTACAGTCAGTCAGAATGTGGAGCAGAAAGCATCTCTCGCTGTAGAAATTCTGATGGAGAGAATCAATGGTGAGGATAAAGAGCGGGAAAATGAGATCAGGCTTCCGGTTACACTGATTTCAAGAAAGTCAGTGCAGCGTCAGGATGAGAAAAAATAGAAAATAAAGTGTTACTGCAGAGATGCAGAATACAGCAGGAAGGGATTTTCAATACGGAAAATCTGGGATATAACGATGTTAAAAGCCGAAATATACGGAACTGTCAACATATGGCAGCCAGAGTATTTCGGCTTTTTTGCAGCATATATTTATGTAAATTCTGCACAAAACCATAATTTTAAACTTGTCACAATGAATGGTTATGTACATAACCTATTTACATATGCAGCCTTTAATGCTATAGTGTGAGCACAAAGGTTATGTACATAACTAACAGGGAAACAGTATAGAAGGAGTGAATACCAGATGAAACAGATTCTGATCGCCACACATGGAAAGATGGCCTCCGGTATCCGTTATACAGCAGAGCTGATCGTGGGAAAAATGGCTGAGATCACAACTATCGATGCTTATGTAACACCGGAAGATAATGTGGAGAAAAAGTTTGAGGAATATTTCGCACAGCACGAAAATGACAGGATTTTCGTTTTCACAGACCTGATGGGCGGAAGCGTTAATCAGAAGCTACTGGGATATAGCCAGAAGGAGAATGTTACACTTATCACAGGAACCAACCTTCCTGTTTTGATGCAGGTAATGATGGCTGACGATGATGTGACAGAGGAAGAGATCCAGGAATTTATCGATGATGCCAGAGAAGAGCTTCAGGTGGTAAACCTTGGCGGCGGAAAGAAAGCTGCATCTAAAGACAGCATTGCAGAAAATAATGCACCGACTGCAGAAAACGCCGTACAGGAGAGCGCAAAGAAAGCACCAGATCCACAGTCCTACGATAATTCCACAGCGAAGATCACAGCACTTCGTGTAGATGACCGTCTGATTCACGGTCAGGTTGCCATGACCTGGACCAAGCAGCTGGCAGTACAGGGAATCGTAGTTGCCAACGATGAGGCGGCCAACGATAACACCCAGAAGATGGCACTGAAAATGGCAGTACCGGGAGGGATTAAATCTCTGATCAAACCGGTGGACGAAGCCATTCGTATCTTAAACAATCCGAAGGCATCCAAAATGCGTATCCTGGTTCTTACAAGAACTGTAAAAGATGCCCTGAAAATAAGAAAGAATGTTGGCGAGATAGGATTTCTTAACGTAGGAAATACGGGACGTTTTGATGGAATCGATGTTTCCGAGAAGCTTGTCCTCACACCAACTATCATGCTGACAGACGCAGAGCAGCAGGCATTAAAAGAGCTGGTAGCTCTTGATCCGAAGGCATGTATGCAGCAGGTTCCGAATGACGAGCAGAAGCTTGTGAAGGATGTGCTGGATAAATTAAACTGACATATATAAACTGTGGAATGTGAATGTCCACAGAATGAATAAAACGTAACAAAAAAGGGAGGAAGGAAAAATGTTAAACGCATTTCTTGTAGCACTTGCCGTATTCATCTGTGTCGGCGGTGCAGAGCTGATCGGATTTACCATGCTGAACCGTCCGATCGTCATCGGACCTCTGGTAGGTCTGTTCCTTGGAGATCTTCACACAGGAGTTATCATCGGAGCTTCACTGGAAGCCGTATTCATGGGAGTTGTAAACATTGGCGGTGCCTCCGCGGCAGAACCCGGAATCGCCACAGCAGTAGGAACCGCTTTTGCTATCATGCTTGGCAAAGGATCTGAGGTTGCTCTGACACTGGCACTTCCGATCGGTATCCTTGGTCTTCAGATTAAGACAGTTCTCTATATTTTCATTGTAGGTATGTTTGCAAAAACCTTCGACCGTCTGGCAGCAGAGGGCAAGGAGAAACAGATCATCGCTCTCCATTACGGACTCTGGGCTGTGAACTGGGTATTATATTCACTGTTCGCATTCTTCGGGATCCTCTTTGGATCTGATGCAGTCAGTGCACTTCTGGATGCCATCCCGGATGTTGTTATGAACGGTCTGACAGTCTGCGGAGGACTTCTTCCGGCAGTAGGTATGGCGATGCTGATGAAAATGCTCTGGGACAACAAAATCTGCATGTTCTATTTCCTGGGATTTGTCCTGGCAGCATACTTAAACCTTCCGCTTATCGCTCTTGCAGTGATCGGAGTAATTATCGCCATCTCTGTTGGAATGAATGATTATAAGCTTAACCAGCTTTCTGCACAGAGAGTAGCTGTTTCACCGTCTGGAGACTCTGAAGAATATCTTGATGAAGAAGAGGAGGAATTTTTCTCATGAGTAATTTAACAAAATCTATTCCTGCAGATGAAAGAAAAATGCTGAGAAAAGCTTTCTGGCGTTCCTTCACTCTGTATGCGGCAGTAAGCCCGGCAAAACAGGGAGCATCCGGCTTCTGTTATTCCCTGATGCCATTTATCAACAAATTTTACAAAAACGATGAGGAAGGCAAAAAAGCTGCCCTCACAAGAAGTATGTC
>OCGZ01000701.1_pt1 | contig 17441 bp, 8 predicted proteins | sample 1538711 | NCBI WGS metagenome assembly OCGZ01 (sample SAMN04571720, study PRJEB22368) | human gut metagenome | biome: human gut; material: stool | host: Homo sapiens | place: Luxembourg | collected 2012-08-17
TTTCCATTATACTCACGACTTAATGACTTCTTGATATGTTCCGATGAAACAGGCTGTATTTGTGGGGTGTTCCAAACGGAATGCCCCACAGTCAATTTATGAAAAGGAGAAACGGACTATATGAAAGAAAACACTTTATCTTATACAACACGAATAGGCAAAACAACTTTTATTGTCAATGTGAAGCAATCGGAAAGTGCGAAGAAGCCTTTGAATACGGTGTTTCAAGAAATATGCAGACACGAGATGTTGGGAGATTTTTCAGCGGATAAATATTTGAATTTAGAAAACTTACAAAAATCATCTTGACAAACTCGTTCCCGAAGGAACCGGATACCGAGCAAAATCCAGATTCGCCAGATTCTATAATATCCCGGAACTGATGAATATGTTCAAGGAGATTGCAGATATCAAGACTTCGGATCAGTTGAATCTTCCAGTACCGGAAGCGGAATACGAAACTGTAGTATTGAAACCAACAGAACAGCAGAAAGAAATCGTAGCAAGCCTAGGAGAGCGTGCGGAAGTGGTAAGAAACGGTGGCGTAGATGCTAGTGTAGACAATATGCTGAAAATTACCAATGACGGAAGAAAACTGGCACTGGATCAGCGATTGGTCAATGAACTATTGCCAGACGATCCGGGCAGTAAAGTGTCGGTCTGTGCAGAAAAAAGCTATGAAATCTGGAAAGATACAGTTGTACAGAAATCGGCGCAGATCATTTTTTGTGACTTGAGCACACCGAAAGGCGATGGCAGTTTCAATGTTTACGATGACTTGAAACAGAAGCTGATGGCGAAAGGTGTACCGGAAAAAGAAATTGCATTCATTCATGATGCAAATACCGAAGCAAAGAAGACGGAGCTGTTTGGAAAAGTAAAATCTGGGCAGGTTCGTTTTTTGATTGGTTCAACAGCAAAGATGGGTGCCGGTACCAACGTGCAGGATCGTCTGATTGCTCTGCATCATCTGGATATTGGCTGGAAACCGTCTGATCTGGAGCAGAGGGAAGGACGTATCATCCGGCAGGGAAATCACAATAAAAAGGTTCATATCTTTCGGTATGTGACAGAATCCACCTTCGACAGCTACATGTGGCAGTTGATCGAAAATAAACAGAAGTTCATCTCCCAGATTATGACGAGCAAAGCACCGGTCAGAAGCTGCGAAGATGTGGACGAAGCGGCACTGTCCTATGCAGAGGTTAAGGCACTGGCAACTGGAAATCCGGCAGTAAAAGAAAAGATGGCACTGGACGTGGATGTGGCAAAACTGAAACTTTTAAAAGCCAATCACATGAATAACCAGTACCGTCTGGAAGATGATATTGCAAGAAATTTTCCACAGCAGATTGCAAAATTGACCGAGACTATTGATAGCTACAAAGCGGATATTGCCCATTATCAGGAGCATAAAATCACAGATCCAGAACAGTTTTCCATGGAGATCAGCGGCAAAGTATTTACAGAAAAGAAAGAAGCAGGAGCGGCACTACTGGCAGTCTGCAAGGACATGAAAGCAGTCGATGCAGCAATGGATATCGGAAACTATCAGGGATTCAACATGAGAATCCAGTTCGACAGCTGGAGTAAGGAGTTTATCCTGTCTGTGAAGCATGAATCGGTATCGAAAGTTCATCTGGGAGCAGATGCCCTGGGAAATATCACCCGTATCAATAATCTTCTGGAAAGCTATCCGGAGAAACTGGCAGAAGCGGAGCAACGATTGGAAACGGTACAGGAGCAGCTTACAAATGCCAAAGAGGAAGTTGGAAAGCCATTCACAAAAGAAGAGGAACTGAACCAGAAACTGGAGCGACTGTCAGAACTAAATGCCCTTCTTAATATGGATGAACGGGAAGACACAGAAGCAGAGCAGTCAGAATCGAAAGAGAAAGAAGAACGACCGGCACGTGGTTCTATCCATGAGAAATTGCAGATTTATAAAGAAAAAAGCCAGCGGGAAAGCGAGAATGGCAGGGAAGATAGAAAAAGGGACTTCGGTCTGGAATAAGAAAACAGGAAAGATGGCATAATTTGGTAGAAAGAATGTTCTGCCGGTTATGCCACTTTTGGGAATACAGGAGGAACTTATATGGCGAGAAACATGATAACAGGAATAGAAACGCAGAAAATGCAGGAATATACACAGGAACAAATAGACCGTGCAGAACACATGGGAATAGCAATTCCAGCGGACGTAAAAGAACAGATTTTTGAATATGCAAATCTGGTTGGCGAAGAAGAGAAAGTAAGGACGCTGGTAAGAAATCTGGCAGATGCAGTCAATCGGTCAGATGAAGATAGAGTAGAGGAACTTCTGGATGATGCCCAAATGGATATTCAGGACTTACCAGATCCAACCATAGGCAGGCTGGAACTTCGGGATTATGGATATACAGCAGAGGATATGGTGCCGCTTAGAAAAGCAGCAGCCCTGGATTATCACAGAATGGGTTCTAAAATCTATTGCCTGGGTAGTGATGGCAGCAAGGGAGAGTATGCAAGTAAAGAAATGATACAGGCACATGAAGGGCTGTTTGGCATGGAATCACAGATGTGGGAACGGATAAGGGATCAGGATCTGGATTATGCAGATGAAGATTTTGGAGCATTTCAGGAGCCGATGAATGTGATTGGACAGGAAGAAGCTCTGAAATTATATGATGCCGGAGCAGATATCTATCTGATTACCAATTTTTCATCACCAATCTATGTTACAGAGCGAATGGAGATTGAACGAGGTCCGGAGCATTATCAGATGTCTACAGAAGAACTGGAACGATTCCGCAATTTGGAATGGGAGATGCAGAAATATCCGCAGATTCAGTCTTTGAAAGAGGCAAATCTGCTATTAGGGACAAGACGAACATTCGGTATTTATCAAATAAGAGATGGTTTGCCAGGTGAAAACTATGCGTTTATGAATATGAGCTTCATTGAAAGTCACGGGATGCAGATTAAAAAAGAAGACTATGAACTGGTCTATGTGGGAGAATTATTTGGAAATATGTCGCTAGATGATATATTTGAACGATTCAACATCGACAGACCAGAAGACTTTCGAGGACATTCCCTGTCTGTCAGTGATATCGTAGTTCTGAATGAGGGGGGAAAGGTAACCGCTCATTTTGTAGACAGTATCAGTTTTGAACAGCTAGATTCTTTCCTGAATCTGGAAGAACAGGTTCTTAGTGAACTGGCATATGAGGTAGGAGAACGTTACTTTGCTATTCAGAGAACAGAAGGAGGATATGATTATTCCTTTTACGATGAAGATTTCCGCCTGATGGATGGTGGCGTCTATGAAAATGGTGAAATTTCTATTGAAGAAGCGGCAGAGGAACTTTTGGAAGACGAAGGATGGACTGGAGAACGCATCCGTGGGGATTATGATCAGTTGATGGAAAAGGTAGAAGAAATGGATGAGGTTGTAATGGCAGAGATTCAGAAAAGCCAGGGCGAATATAAGCCATTGGCAAAGGTAGAAGAACTGGAAGAGGCAAATTATAACATGATTGATAATGTCCTCAATAATATGCCACCGAAGAAAGAACCGTATCTGGAATACTTTGCCGCAGAATGTGATGAGTTCCATGATATGGGAGCTTATGAAAAAAGTACCGATGTTAATCAGATAGCTGCAGTCTATGAAAAATATAAGGAGAATCCAGAAACTGCGTATCTGGGATGCTCGATGGGAATTATCTATCGTGATCCGGAAGACAGTTACTACGATGATGCTGAATTTGCAATCGTAAAAGGAAATACAGTACTTGGAAATCTGATGGACGATGTTCGATTTTATGGAGAACTTGCACTGATACGGGAAGGGATTGAGAAAATTCATGATGCATTGCCGGACTATAAGTATGTACCAATGCGGGATGTTCGGGAAGCAATGTATCCAGAGAAGATGACCACAGAACAGTTGGCAGAGGCATTGGATGAGATTGCAGAAGCTTTTGATCCGTATGAGTATCGAGATAATGTGGAGACGGGAGAAAATACGGTACAAGAGGTGATGTTGGATTTGCAGAGTGGCAATACACATTCTTATATTTCTTATCTGAAGGATATTGTAGACGAAGAATGTGACCAGTCTGTGCGTGCAGGTGTATTGATTGAAAGACTGAAAGTCTATGAGCCGGAGTTTCCAAAGAATCTGGAACCAATGGTGTATGTAAACTATTGTGAAGAAAGTGCTCTCATGAATCCAAGATGTCAGAAGTTATCCGAGCTGGATGCAAAAACAGCAGAAATGGATAAAGAATGGTATGCAAAACGTGATTCGAAGACAGAGGAACCTACAAAAATCACAAAGATATATGTGACTGTATATTATGCGGAAAAAGGTGAACAGATGCTGCATCATTTTAAGAAGTCAATGGATATTGGAAATGGACATGGCGGTATTGTGAGTCAGTTGAAGTATGATAATGAAATGAAGCTTACAGATGAGTATTGGATCAATTACCAGAAAGGTAAAGGAAGTGAAGAGTTCCAAAAATATATGGAAGATCTGACAGACATGCAGAATCATGTGCTTCCGTATCTGCAGAGCTTTTGCAATCTGGAAGAAAAAGGTGTGAAAGAGAGACGAGAACAGCAGATAACGGAAAGAAATGAAGGAAGAGCAGATGAGCGGGGAACAAGTACCGAAGCGAATGCAGTGGTCAAGGATGCAGGAAAAGCAGATAGGAAACAGGTACAACAGAAGCAGGCGGTAGTTGGAAAAGATAAGAAATTATCCATTCATGAACGGCTTGAGATTAATAAGAGGATTATTCAAGAAAAGCAGGGAAAAGATAAGCCGGAGAGAGGGGCTGATCGGGGTGTGAGATAAGTATAATATTATAATTCTAATGAAGGATGTAGGGAGTCAATCCCTGCATCCTTTTTTAATGCGTAAATATGGATTGAACGTTATAATGAAAGCAGATTGGAGATGTTTTTCTTCTAACCACATCAATTAGGAAAAGAGTATCTGTAGCAGATAAATTCAAAAGGTTTGTGAATAAATTAAAAAAGATATTCAATATTTGAAAAAAGATATGTGATATTTGTAAATGCGAATTGTACAAGGAGTTTTTTGTGTGATAAAATAATTTTGATATTGATTGCACATTAAACGGAGGAAAAGAGGATGGCAATTAGTTATAATGGATTATGGAAACAGTTAATTGACCACGGAATGAAAAAAGGAGATTTGTGTGCCAAGACTGGTCTTAGCTCCAGTACAATAGCAAAGATGACAAACTGCGAGTCGGTGAAACTATCTGTTTTGGAAAAAATCTGCAAAGAGTTGGATTGTAACTTTGGAGATTTGATTGACTATGTACCAGATAACAAAGAAAAGTAAATTACCTTATGGAGGAAAATGTAAATGGCTACGAGAAGTGCAAAAATAGATCAGAAAGCAGACCTAATATGGGCAATAGCAGATAAGCTTACCGGTGTATATAAACCACATGAATATGGAGATGTTATATTACCACTTACAGTAATCAGACGTTTTGACTGTATTCTCTCAGATACGAAGGATGCGGTATTACAGAAATACGATGAAGTAAAGAATCTTCCAATGAAAGATATTTTACTTCGTAAGGCTTCAAAAAAGGATTTTTACAATACAAGTAAATATACATTTGAAAGACTTATGGATGATCCTGACCACATTGAGGAGAATTTTAGAGAGTATCTGAATAAATTTTCAGCAAATGTGCGGGATATTCTGGAAAAATTTAAGTTTGATGGACACATCACAACGATGGCAAATAAGGGGATTCTGTATATTGTTTTAAAGGAATATACAACAGACAGAGGAAATCTTCATCCGAATGAAATCTCTAACCTTGAAATGGGATATATTTTTGAAGAAATTATAAGAAGATTCTCTGAGTCTCATAATGAAGATGCAGGACAGCATTACACTCCAAGAGAAGTTATCCAACTTATGGTTAATATTCTCTTCTATGATGATAATGACATCCTTTCTGGCAATAATGTGGCAAAGACGATTTATGATCCTGCCTGTGGAACCGGAGGTATGCTTTCTGTAGCAGAGGAATATTTACATAGTCTGAATGCATCTACAGAGCTTGTATCGTTCGGTCAGGAAATCAATGACCAGACATTTGCAATCTGTAAGGCTGATATGCTGATTAAGGGTAACAATGCTGATTACATTAAGGATGGCAACACATTATCGGATGACCAGTTTGCAGGCAGTACATTTGACTATATCCTTTCAAATCCTCCGTTTGGACGTGAGTGGAAGAATGAAAAGGCAAAAGTAGAGGAAGAGGCAAAGCTTGGCTTCGGAGGAAGATTTGGAGCAGGACTTCCGGCTGCAAGTGACGGACAGATGCTTTTTCTTATGACAGCAATATCAAAGATGAAAGATATTGATAAAGGTGGAAGCAGAATTGCAATCATTCATAATGGTTCCCCACTTTTTACAGGAGATGCAGGAAGCGGACCTTCTGAAATCAGAAGATATATTCTTGAAAATGATCTGCTTGAGGCAATCATTGCTTTACCGAATGATATTTTCTATAACACAGGAATTGCAACCTATATCTGGGTATTGTCAAATAAAAAGGCAGGTACAGTCAGAGAAGGAAAAGTGCAGCTGATCAATGCCAATGAGATGTTCGTGAAGAGAAGAAAGGCATTAGGAAATAAGCGAAATGATATCTCTAAGGAAGATATTGCAGAGATTACAAAGATATATGGTGATTTTAAAGAGAGTGAAATCAGCCAGATTTATGATGACGAGGATTTTGGTTATACCAAGATTACAGTAGAAAGACCGCTTCGTGATGAAGAAGGCAATCTGGTATTGAAAAAGGGAAAGAAACAGCCGGATACCAGTCTTCGTGATACAGAAAATGTTCCGTTAAAAGAGGATATCAAAGAGTACTTTGAAAGAGAAGTACTTCCATTTGCACCGGATGCATGGGTAGATGAGAAAAAGTCAAAGGTGGGATATGAGATTCCGTTTACGAGATATTTCTATAAGTATGAAGCTCCAAGACCATCAGCAGAAATTATGGCAGAGATTATGGATTTAGAGACAGAACTATCTGGAAGTCTTGAGGAGGTATTTGACCTATGAGAGAGATGAAGGATAGTGGAGTGGAATGGATTGGGAAGATACCAAAAGATTGGGAGATTGTTCCCTTAACAAAGCAATTAGATTCAATTGTCGATTATAGGGGAAAAACACCAGAAAAAACAGAAGAAGGAACTTTTTTAGTAACTGCAAAGAATATAAAAGATGGGAAAATATGCTATGAGTTATCAAAAGAATACGTTCGTGAAGCCGATTATGAGGAGATAATGCATCGAGGAATACCACAAATTGGCGATATACTATTTACTACAGAGGCTCCATTGGGGCAAGTGGCTAATGTAGATAGAACTGATATTGCCTTAGCACAACGTATTATAAAATTTAGAGCATTAAGTACTGTTAATAACTATTATTTGAAGTATTGGATGTTGAACGAGGGATTCCAGCAGTTTTTACATTCATTATCTACTGGTTCAACAGCAACTGGAATAAAATCAAGCAAGTTATTTTTACTTCCGTTGGTTAGACCAAATATAGAACAACAAAATAAAATAGTTGAATATCTGGATGCCAAGTGTTCAAAGATTGATGAAATTGTAGAAAAGCAGAAGGTGATAATTGAAAAATTAGAGGAATACAAATTATCAATTATTACGGAAGCAGTAACCAGTGGAATAAATCCAGATGTAGAGATGAAGGATAGCGGAAGTGTATGGTTTGGAAATATTCCTATAAATTGGGAAATGAAAAGATTAAAGTATGTATTCCATATTCAGAAAGATATTGCAGGAGAAGAAGGACATACTGTTTTGTCAATTACACAAAGAGGAATAATTCCTAAAGATTTTTCTAACAATGAAGGACAGTTTGCAAATAGCTATGCAAATTATCAGTTAGTCCATAAAGGTGATTTCGCAATGAATCATATGGATTTGCTGACCGGTTGGGTAGATATTTCAAAGTACGAAGGAGTTACAAGTCCTGATTATAGGGTTTTTGTATTAAATGATAAGAATGGTATGTGTCCAAAGTATTATTTGTATATGATGCAAATGTGTTATAGTGCACGAATTTTTTATGGATTAGGACAAGGTGTAAGTGGTATGGGAAGATGGAGACTACAAGCAGATAAGTTTTTGAATTTTTATATTCCTATTCCACCATATGATGAGCAGAAGAAAATAGCTGATTACATAACTGATAAGGTAAATCATATTGAAGTTGAGATTGATAAAAGAAATAAACTTATTAAGAAATATCAAGAATACAAAAAATCCCTCATTTACGAAGTTGTCACAGGCAAAAAGGAGGTGTAGCTCATGTCTGATTTTGATGTAAAAGAGAAACGATTTGAGGAAGATATCGAAGACTATCTGACTCATCATGGTGGATATACCAAAGGTGATCCAAAGAAATTTAATCGTGAATCAGGACTTGAAGAAGATACTTTTGTTGAGTTTATTAAGACAAGTCAGCCTAAGAAATGGGAAAGATATGTAAAAATTTATGCGGAGAATTCCGAGAAACAGATCATCGAACGTTTTAAAAGAGAAGTAAAGACAACGAATCTTTTGAATGTGATGCGGCATGGATTTATGGACAGAGGAATCAAGTTTTATCCGATTTTCTGGAAGCCGGAGACCTCTTTGAATGAGACTACACAGATGCAGTATGATGCGAATATCCTTCATTGTACCAGACAGCTTCATTATTCTGTACATAATGAAAACAGCATTGATATTGTTCTTTTTGCAAACGGCATTCCGGTGGTATCTATGGAATTGAAATGTCAGTTTACAGGACAGGATACAACAAATGCGATTAATCAGTATAAGTTTGATCGTGCCGGTAAGGATGCGATTTTTGCCTTTAAGGAAAGGGTATTGGTACATTTCGCTGTAGACCTTACCAATGTTTATATGACTACAAGACTTGAGGGCGCACACACTTATTTCCTGCCATTTAATCAGGGAAGTAATGGCGCCGGAAAAGTAGGTGGCAAAGGTAATCCGGTAAATCCAAATGGATATGATACAGCTTATCTTTGGGAAAGAGTACTCTGCAAAGACAGTCTGATGGAAATTTTACAGAAATATATGCACTTGCAGCAGGAGTACGATAAAAATGGAAATCTTGTGAAAGAGACTATGATTTTCCCAAGGTATCATCAGCTTGATGTTGTTACAAAGCTGTTGGAAGATGTAAAAAAGAATGGTTCAGGTAAGAGTTATCTGATCCAGCATAGTGCAGGCTCAGGAAAGTCCAATTCGATTGCATGGCTGGCACACAGACTTACCGGACTCCATGATTATGAAGACAATAAGATTTTCCAGTCAGTAATCATCGTTACTGACAGACGAGTGTTGGACAGTCAGTTACAGTCTACAGTATATCAGTTTGACCATGTGGAAGGTGTGGTTAAGAAAGTAGATAAAAATTCGGGACAGCTTAGAGATGCAATCAATGATGGTGTAGGCATTATTATTACTACATTACAGAAATTCCCGGTAATCTATAAAGAAGTGGATTCTGCAAAAAAAAGATTTGCGATTATTATTGATGAGGCACATTCTTCGCAGACCGGAGATGCAGCGAAAAAGTTAAAAAGAGCATTAGCTGATACTGAAGAAATTCTGAAAGAGTATGCCGAGATGGAAGATGAGGACGAGAGAAACCGCAAGGATGATGAGGACAAGCTATTAGACGAACTGGCAGCACAGGGGATGCATAAGAACTTATCATTCTTTGCATTTACAGCAACGCCAAAAGGAAAAACATTGCAGCTGTTTGGTCAGAAGGATGCGGAAGGAATCTACAGACCTTTCCATATTTATTCTATGAGACAGGCAATAGAGGAGCATTTCATCTTGGATGTTTTGCAGAACTATATGACCTACAAAATGTACTATAAGATTGCCAAGATTATTGAGGATAATCCGGAATTTGATACAACAGCTGGTTCAAAGGCAATTATAAATTATGAGACACTGCATCCACATAATATCTCTCAGAAGACTGCCATTATGCTGGAACATTTTATGAATGTCACAAGACATAAGATAGGTGGCAGAGCGAAGGCTATGGTTGTTACACCATCCAGACTTCATGCAGTACGATATGTGCAGGAATTTAAGAGACAGATAAAAGAAAAAGGACTGAATGACCTTGAAGTGTTAGTCGCTTTTTCCGGTGAAGTGAAAGATAACGATGATGTGTTTACCGAAGAGGGAATGAACAAGGATAAAGAAGGCAAGACAATAAAAGAAAAGGCTTTGCCGGAAACATTCCATGCAGATGATTATGGAATCCTTGTTGTTGCAGAAAAATATCAGACAGGCTTTGATGAACCACTACTTCACACCATGTTTGTGGATAAGAAATTGTCCGGTGTAAAGGCAGTACAGACTTTATCAAGACTGAATCGTACTACAAGAGGAAAAGTAGATACCTTTGTACTTGATTTTGTGAATTCAGCAGAGGATATCAAAGCATCTTTTGAGCCATTCTATGAGGAAACTGTGCTCTTGGAGGAAACAGATCCTAATGTTGTATATGATATGAAGAATACCTTGGATGATTTCAGGGTATATCAGAAATCAGAAGTGGATAAATTTGCGGATATTTTCTATCAGAATGAGAATCAATCAGCTGGTGATCTTGGAAAGCTTCAGGGACAGTTAAGACCAGCAATAGACAGATATGAAGTGCTTGAGGTTGAAAAACAGGATATATTTAAGTCTACCTTGGCAAGTTTTAACCGTGTGTATGCCTATATTACACAGGTATGCAGATTATTTGACAAGGATATTCATAGATTCAGTATTTATTCAAAATTCTTATACACAATGCTTCCTAAGGGACATGGTGGAGAGAAGATAAATATTGATGACAAAGTTCTTCTTGAATACTATAAGCTGGAAAAAGACTTTGAAGGTCCGATAGAGCTTGAAAGCACAGAAGGCGGATATACACCTATCTCCGGTGATTCCGGTCATAGAGAGCCTAAGAAAGACCCGTTGACAGTAATCATTGATAAGATAAACGAAAAGTATGGCACTCATTTTACAGAGATGGATAAAGTTCTTGTTCAGATGGAAAATGATTATGCCAATCAGGAGAAATGGCAGAGCTACGCAAAGAACAATGACAGGGCAACATTTATGCTGTTATTTGAAAAGGATTTTCCGAATATGGCAGCAGACAGATATGAGCAGAATGACCAGTTTTTCAGAAAACTGTTTGATGATCCTGATATGATGAGGCAGGTAATGGAGACTGTAGGTTCTGTATTGTATGAGAGATTGAAGAAGAAATATATCTTTGATCCAAAGTCGGGAGTAATTGAAGAGGCGACACCGGAGACTTATGTGGAAGATACATATTTGACGAAGAAATAAGGAAGTGAAAACATGCAGTTAGGATGGATAGATTTTTCAAAAGAAGACCGGCAGAAGGCATTCGATGTGATTAACCTTCTGAGTGAACAGGGAGCAGTCGATGAACTTGGAATCGGCGTTATTCGTGATGCTTTTGCCAATTATTTCTTTCCGGGGACATCTACCATCCAGACTAGAGCAAAGTACTTCCTTATTGTTCCATATATGTTAAGGGAGGCTGTTGATGGCAGGTATGGAAAGGATGCAAATAGAGTTTTAAGAGCTATAGATTCTGCTGAAAAAGATTGTGGCATCAGATTGTTAGAAGCAGATCCCAAGGCAGAAGGTGTTATTGGAAGTCGTGTATTGCCAAAGGGCTGGGTGGCAAGAAAACCATCAGATATCTACTGGAATGGAATTCGTACCTTTGGAATATTCTGTGATTATGGTCTGTCTATACCGGAGTATGTTTCATTGGCGGTAAAGCTAAAAGAACAGAAGTCTGTCAGCCGGTTGGGAAACAGGAATGATGATGCAGAGGAAAATGATAAGGATGATTCGGATGCAGGAGACATCGGCAATATTAGATTCTGGAATCTTCCGATTTATCATGATGATTGGAGAGACAACCTTACAATAGAGCTGACGCAGGAGGAAGCATTCTATCTGGATAAGCAGATTCAGAAGTCAACGAAAGGGTCTCTTTTGGAATATGTATTGAAAAATCGTATTGATTTGAATGAATATGATGATTTTGCTTCTTTAACGGCTGAACTATCGGAAAAAGTAGGTGAAAAGCTGGCATATATGATGAAGCTTGCCTGCGATTTTAATAATCTGGTGTATATGGCGAGAGTAAGATACAATGTCATGCTTTCAGAAGACGAGAATACATACGCAAATGATGAATGGAGCAGGTTGCTTCCGGATATAAGGCATAATGCGACAGTAGATCTGGATGCAGTGTTTGGAGAATTCCAGTTGATCAATCCAAGGGCAAAGAGCTTTCTATGTGGGATACAAGCAGCATTTATTACATTAGATATTGATATGGCTGATGAACTGATTCGCAAGAGGGAACGGAGCCTGAAAGGAGCAGCCAGAGCGAAGTTAAGCAGAACAAAGGAATTTGATCATTCAAAATGGGTAGGCGGTGGAATGCTCGATTACAGATTCTCGAATGCCAGAAGAATTGTGAATGACATCTATGCCGGGGAGGTGAGTGCTGATGTTTAGACCGGATTCAAACCGAGATAGAACGGATTACAGCGGTATTTTGATGCCTCCGGACGGATATAGATTGGACAGAGCAGTAGGCACTACATATTCACTTGACCTGGAAGCACTCACAGCTGTGGCGATATGTCTTGGATTATCTGAAGAAACAGATAGTAAGCTTATGCAAAATCCAATTGGTATGCTGAATGCATTGCAGAAGGTATCAGATAAAATCGTGCTGTTTTGTGAAGCAGGACAGATTAAAGTGCCAACAAAACCGACTGCACTATCTATTTTATTAGAGAAAATGGTAGTAGAGGTCGCACTGCCAAAAGATAGACAGCTTGGTCGATATCCGTCATTTCATCCGAAAACATGGGTATTAGCATATGTAAACGCTGATGGAGATAAAAAATATCGTTTTGTGGTAATGAGCAGAAATCTGACTTTTGACAGGAGCTGGGATATCAGCTTTGCAATGGATAGCAGTAAAAATGTCAGACAGAAGAAAAAGACTCAGCCTATCTGTGATTTTCTGGATTATCTTGTAATGAATGTGCATAATACCAGCAATAATGCCGGAAAGAAAAGAAACCTGATTCGTGGATTATGTGCAGACATTAAGGATGTATCCTTTTCACTTGATAGTAAAATATTTGGAGAGGATTTTGAAGTGCTTCCACTTGGTATTGGAAAAAATGCTTACCGGATGCAGGAGGATATCCTATTCTGCAAGGAAAGAGGAAATGCCAATTCGACATTTAATGAGCTTGTAGTGATGTCTCCGTTTTTATCAGAAAGTGTGATTGCAGATTTTAACCTGACAGACAGGGCATTGTCGGACTGTAAGAGAACACTTGTTACGAGACGTTCTGAGCTTGGAAAACTCAAAGCATCAGATGTAGATAATTTTACCATCTATGCATTAAAGGATGAGATTATAGATGGTGAGGAAGAAATTTCAGATGAACTCGCAGATAAAAAGAAACAGGATATTCATGCAAAAATCTATCTGAGAAGGAAATATTCAGATGTTGACCTGTATCTTGGTTCCATGAATGCTTCCTATTCTGCAATTAATAAAAATGTTGAAATGATGCTGTGGCTTGGTACAAAGAATATGTATCTGAATGGGGATAAATTCTTAGAGGATATATTCTGTGGACCGGTAGGAGATGCAAAGAATCCATTTGAGCAGGTTACAGTAGCGGATGCTGTTTTGGAAACAGAAAGTGACAATAGAAATCTGCTGGAGCAGAAAATTAAGGACTTGTGCCGAGTGAAAAGGCAGGCTGTAATTTCAGAAGATAATGAGAATGCTGGAAAGTACAAGATAGAGGTTGAGTTCAGTGGTATTGAATCTGATAGTGAGGTTACAGTATCACCATTTAATTCAAAGCAGGAGCAGACATTGTCAGAACATATAGAGTTTTCAGAGCTTGAGATCTTGCAGTTATCAGAGTTCTATGAGATTACTGCAAGATCAGGTGATGATACAATTCGCAGAATTATTATGATCCCTACAAGTGGTTTCCCGGATGACAGAGAAAGTGCTGCAGTAAACAGTGTGGTAAAAGATAGGGCATCATTTGTTGAGTACATAGCGTTTGTACTTGGTGATGATTATGTAGCATCTATGCTTGAAGGAAAGCAGATGGGAGAATCCGGCTTTTTTGCCAATTCGAGTGATGCAATGCCGGCACTCTATGAAAAGATGTTAAAGACATCTGTAGAAGGGCCGGAAAGAATAAAAGACATTGGATATGTGCTTAAGATGGTTACAGATAAGGATATTATACCGGATGAATTCCGTGAACTGTATGAGACTTTTTGTAATACTTTGAAAATCAGAAGATAACGAGGTGATGTCATGTCACAATTTAATATAGATGAAATTGAAAAGCGTACCCTTTCCGGTCTGAAGGATTTTCAAAGAGCGACTGTGGAGAGAGTGGATTATCTGTTCCGGCATAATCAGAATCGTGTGCTTGTAGCAGATGAAGTGGGTATGGGAAAAACTCTTATTGCCAGAGGAGCAATTGTAAAGACAGCAAGACTTAGAATCGAAGAGAAAGATGATCTGTTTAAGGTAATTTATATCTGCTCTAATCAGAACATAGCAAATCAGAATATCAGAAAACTTGATGTAACAGGAAAGAATGCCATCGGCTCAGTATCAGATACCAGACTGTCTATGCAGCATTTAAAGATTACTGAGCAGGAAAATGATCCGCAGATAAAGGAAGGTTTTATACAGCTTATCCCACTTACACCGGAAACATCTTTCCGCATGACCACCGGAGGTGGAAGTGTGCAGGAAAGAGCACTTATGTATGCCATTTTAAGGAGAATGCCGGACTTTAAAGGACATGTAACTTCTCTTGAAAAATTTATGATAATGGATGCTGTAAAAGCATGGGATGGATGGGCAAAATGGAACTTTGAAAATCGTGTGGCAGAATGCGAAAAGATGACGAAGGGTGTCTATCCACAAAATGTGATAGAAAAAATCCTTAATTATCAGGAGTATGAAAGTATAAGGGACATGCTGCTTAATCATTTGCATGAAAGAAGATACAATAAACAGCTTACATATTCCAATTACTATGTGATGAATAAGCTTCGTGTGATGTTTGCGAGAATCAGTGTATCTATGCTTGAGCCGGATCTGGTAATCATGGATGAGTTTCAGAGATTTAAGTTTCTTTTGTCATCCGATGACAGTGAGCTTGGTATTCTTGCACACAGTTTCCTTAGTGGACATGATACAAGGGTACTTCTGTTGTCGGCTACACCATATAAATTGTATTCTACCCTTGAAGAGATAGATGAAAATCAGCTTGATGAGCATTATGCAGAGTTTTTTCAGGTTATGAACTTTCTTTTTGATGATGAAGTCAAAGACATTAAATTTAAGGAAGTGTGGAAGAATTATTCCCATGCTCTAAGTGAGTTGAAGGCAGGGGACAGTGCAATTATCCGTATGAAGGAGCTGGCAGAAAATGCCATGTATCAGGGAGTCAGCAGGACAGAGCGTATATCTGTCATGGATTCCGGTGATTATACGGATGACAGCAGCGTGAAGCATCATTTGCAGATAGATGAAAATGACATAAACTCCTATATACAGATGTCACGATTGTTGTCAAAAACGGATTCAAATCATTCTTTACCGGTAGATTATGCAAAGAGCTGTCCGTATCTTATGTCCTTTATGAAGAAATATAAGATTAAAGAGCAGATTGAAAAATATTATATAAAACATCCAGATGAATTTGGAAGTGAAAGAGAACAATGTCTCTTGTGGCTGAATCGCAATAAAATCAATAAATATGATGAACTGCCGAAAACCAATGCAAGGCTTGAGGCACTGAAAGAAAAAGCATTTACCGGCGGTGCAGAAAAATATCTGTGGATTCCTCCATCACTGCCATATTATGAGATGCAGGGAGCATATAAAAACAGCAAAGGCTTTTCAAAAATACTTGTATTTTCTGCATGGGAGATGGTTCCACGAATGATAGGTGCGCTTGTTTCCTATGAGGCGGAAAGACTTACAGTTGGAAAACTGGTACATCAGATAAAGAATCAGGATAAGAAGAATACGGGGTATTTTGCGGATGGTTCGAGACGATACCCGGTGGCAAGGCTCAGGTTTAATGTTTCAAATGGAGAAGTAAGAGGCATGAGCCTGTTTGCACTGCTTTATCCTTCAAAGACACTTTCTGATATGTATTTACCGATTGAGTCATTGAATAATCATGAATCATTAGAAGTAATAGAGAAATCTGTACGGCTGAAACTGAAAGAGAAGCTTGCGATAATCGAAGAAAAGTATGGTGATTCGGGTAACAATAAGGAAGATGCCAGGTGGTATTATCTTGCACCGATGCTCATGGATGGAGTCATCTATGCAAAGCATTGGATAGAGGATATTGTGTGGGAAATGAATACAGACGAAGAGGATACAACATCTGAGGTCAGAAGCAGTTCAAAGGATAAGAGAAATAAGGGCTTTATTGCTCATATTGATAAGCTAAGAAGTTATTTGGATGCCCCGGAGGAGATTCATCTTGGAAGAAAGCCGGAGGATCTTCTGGAAACATTGGTAAATATGGTACTGGGTTCGCCAGCAATATGCATTTATCGTTCTAATGGAAGAAGCACAGCCAGAGCAACATCGCTTGCAAAGGTATTTGTCAATAATTTCAATTTGCCGGAGTCAACAGCTATCATTGATCTTGCTTATGGCAGATGCAGGGATGATAATTCCCATTGGCAGAATGTACTTAAATACTGTAAAGATGGCTGTTTTCAGGCAATGATTGATGAATATATCCATATGCTGAAAGAAACAGCAGGTTTTCAGTCGGATGGAAATCAGTATCAGATTGTGCATGACATGATGATGGATTCATTGAAGATACATACAGCCACCTATATCGCTGATACTTATCCTGATTTCAAAAAACGTATTAACGGAGCTGACAGGAAGAGTGATGGATGTCGAATAAGGTCGAGTTATGCAGTTGGATTTACAAAGGATGCAGGAGATAATTCCAAGGTAGTCATGCGTAAAGAAAATATCAGAAATGCCTTTAACTCACCAATGCGTCCATTTGTGCTCGCTACAACATCAATCGGACAGGAAGGATTGGATTTTCATAATTATTGTCGTGTGATTATGCACTGGAATCTTCCAAGTAATCCCATAGATGTAGGACGGATTTTGCGGACATTCAAAATAAAAAAGAATGTGGAGGTAACAG
>OCGZ01000729.1_pt1 | contig 16851 bp, 10 predicted proteins | sample 1538711 | NCBI WGS metagenome assembly OCGZ01 (sample SAMN04571720, study PRJEB22368) | human gut metagenome | biome: human gut; material: stool | host: Homo sapiens | place: Luxembourg | collected 2012-08-17
GAGCGTGTACAGTATAAAAGACGTTACTTCTTTTGATAGGATAGAATAGATTTGTTGCGCATTTTCCGGAATCTTCAAAATGAGTTTTGAGGAACGGAATGGTGTTGTCTTTACGGAGCTCCCATCGGTGCTATCAATGGACTGTCATTCAACCTTTTGAACTGAAAAATACATACTTTTATTCTTTGAGAGCCTCATTTCATCCCTTTCCCACTGTCATCTTTCTGGACTTCCAATCCTCTTTCCAATATCCCAACGGACTGATTTTTACTATTCCAAACAAAACGGGCCTATATTCTCCTTATTCCCTGATTATTAACGGAATTAACAAGATTTCATTACCTGCGAAGTAACGGAATACTTGACAACAAAACAAGTATGCGAAAGGGATTCAAAATGAGAGATTATTCACTTTTTTATTTTTTAAATTTATAAATTTAAAGTTTTCAATTATGAACAAAAAGTTTCTAAGTGTGATCCTGTTCAGCGCCTTAATGGTGGGCACTGCAGGAACGTTCACGTCTTGTAAGGACTATGATGACGACATCGAAAGCTTGGATAATCGCGTATCAGCAGTAGAAAAGCTGGTAAGTGACCTTCAAGCTAAGATTGACGCTGGATCGGTCATTACCGGCGTTGACAAAACAGAAGATGGCATTGTCATCAAATTAAGCAATGGCGAATCTTATCCTATCAAGAACGGAACAAACGGCACAAACGCTCCCGTTTGGAGTATTGTAAAAGACGCTAACGGTGACTATTGGTGGGCTAAAGACAATGTACAAACAGAGTTCCCTGCACGCGGTGAAAAAGGTGAACCGGGTAACGGTAGCGCTGGTCAAGACGCTAAAACCATCTATTACTACCCAGGTACTGAAGAAACTGGCAAGTTGCATGGCCAAGCAGAAGCTGGCTACTGGGTGAAAGTAACAGAAGAGAAGGGTAAAGATCCTTTGTATGAAGTACAAACAACAAAATGGTTACCGGAAGGGACTCTTTCAGCAGTTTGGAATACAAAAGATGAAACTCTGACCCTTGGTAACATGAAGGATGAGAACGGCAAATTGGTTGAAAAGACTATTTCTCTGACTACTAAGTTGAAAGCATTGGTATTCATTCCTGATTTGTATGAAGACGGAGTAGAAGCTACTAAATACAAATATGCCAACGGTGATTTCATCGAAGCTGAAAAGAAGGGAATAAGCGGTAGTAAAGACGATCACGGAATAGATTATGTAATCAAAGTAGGAACAAGTGCCACCAATTGGATTACCTTGAAAGATGCCAATAAAAGAACTTATTGGATGCCTTCAACCAGCGCAATGTACTATCACTTGAACCCGCTGAATGCCAAGCTGAAAGATATTGAGTGGAAATTCTTGGCAGCTACTCCGGAATATGTAACTACAAAAGCTGCTCCTGCTGTGGTAACCCCTATCTTCCAAAACGCAGGTAAGACCATTGACGGCGAAAAAATGTATGCTACATACAAACTCTCTGTAGAGGATTTGAAGAAGGGCAATTTGAGCACTCCCGGTGAAAACAACTATATTTCTATCGCAGCTCTGGAAGCAACATTGGTTAATGGCGAAAAAGAAGGTGAAGAAAAGTCTACAGTTACTTCTGACTATGCAGCCATCATGCCGATGATTCAAGGTTTTAAAGCCATTGCGTATACCGATGACAGCAAAATCGTAACAAAAAACACTTGTAAACCTGAACTGTATAAGACAGCTAAGGAAGCTATCGAAAACGTATATACTGTTCCTGCACAATACAATGGTGGTTCTATTGAATTGGCAGATTTACTGTGTATCCATCATGTAGAAAACTTTGGAGAAAAAATTACCGCAACTGATGATCACGGAAGAATGACTCTTGCCGAAGCTGCCCAGTTATATAATTTGACTCTCAAGTTTGAACCCGTTCACTATATCAGCGGTAACAACGATACAGAGGAAAATGCTTACTCTCAATTGGAAGAAGACGGTACTTTCACTCCTTGCTATGTAAACGACAAAGAAGAAAGTGTAGTTATTCCTGAAGGAAGTACAGAAAAGATTGGTAGAAGTGCTATCGGTCGTCGTCCGGCAGTATTGGTTAAACTGGTTGATGCAGCAAATAATGTAGTATTAGCAGGTTACATCAAGTTGGAAATCACTGAAAAAGCCGCTACTCCTGATGCAATTGTTATTGACAAGAGCACTCCGCAGTTGCCGTACTTATGTGGTGAACAAGCTGTATCCATCACTTGGAAAGACATGTCCGGTAAGATTCTTGAAGAACTGGGTATGACCAAGGAAGAATTCACAAAGGGTTATACATTTGTAAAAGACGAAACTTATGTAGCAGACGGTAAGGGTGGCTTCATTCAAGTAACAGCTGCTAATAAATTTGCAGCAGACAATACTTACGGTGTAGTTACTGAAACTCCTGACGGTAACACTAGTACAAATGCTATCCTGAACTGGACTAGCAATAAGACTCAAAGAGACCAACTCATCAAGGATTACAAAGATCGCGCCTTGACACTTTATGGCAAGTACAAACCAGTAGCAGGTGGAACAACTTACGCTATTTACGTAGGTATCAAGATTTCCATCGCAGAATTGCCGACTACAGCAAGTTATGGTAACAAACGTGATGCGTTCTGGTATCCTGCTGAAACAGCTTTGGCTGACAGAGATACTGTACGTACCAATGTTCCTGCTCCGGATGCAGCAAACAATGTAGCAAATTATGTGAAGAATCTTGATGACTACTTCTATCACTACGTAACAGAAGCTGGAAAAGAAGTTGAAAAATCAGGCATCGAATTCATTGTATCAGAAGCTTCTAAGCCGGTTTATGGTGAAATCTGGAACAACAAAGACAAAGGTATGGAAATCAAGTACAGCTACTTGTTCTCTGCTAAGAACGATGGTCTGACTATAGGTGGAAAGAAGTTGTTTGTAAGTACAGTTGAAGCTGACAAGAGCAAGAGCAGCACTAAGTTATACTGGGGTGAAAAGAGAGCAACCGCTTCTCTCATCGCAACTCTTGATAAGACAGCCAAGACAATTACTTATGCAAACAACGATGAAGCAAAAGTATTCTTGAACCTTTTCGGTCATAACGAAAACAAGCCTAACCAACAGTTTGCCATCATCGAGGTATCCGCTGTTTATGGTGACTGCGAAATTGAACTGGCTCCCGCTTACAACTTCAACGCTCGCTTCTTGCGTCCGCTGGATATTGAAAGCAACGACAAAGCCAAGTTCTTGGATGCAGAGGCTAACGGTTCTTCCGTATTACTTGGTAACTTGTTCAAGGCCAACGACTGGCGCGACAAACCGGTTATCGTATACAATGATAAAGACAAAGTATATGAAGCTGCTAAAGAAAACAACGTTAACTTGTACGAATACTACGGTATCAGCGCAATAACTTTGGATATTGACAATGCAACTTGTGACGTTAATGTTATCGGTGAACAGAAGCCTATCAACAAGGACGTTATCAAGCTGACAATCCTTGATAAAGTAGGTGGTACTGCAATTTCTAACCCGATTGACATCAAAACTACCAACATCAGCAAGTTGAACTCTGTAGTATTGAACTACAAGAACAATATGGGTAACACGAAAGACTTCACCATCATGGTTCCTGTAAAGGTCACATACACATGGGGTACAGTAAGTGCTAAAGTTGCCATTGCTGTTGATGGTACTATTGCCAACAGATAATTTTGTAAAGAACTCATCGCATCCTAAAATGCGGTAATATAATAAAGGTGCGTCATAATAAGGTGACGCACCTTTTTCTTTAACAATGCATGATTAATAAATATATCGACAATGAAGAATAAACAAATCCTTTTTATGCTTCTTCTCTCAGCAGGCTTTCTACTCGGAGCATGTTCAACAAAAGGACACGAAGAGAAGATGAAGACACAGAAAGAGGCAGAAGACGAGTTTGTAGCTACTTTGACTGCTGCAGACTCAAGCGCTGTTCTTACATTATGTACACAGTGTATGGATCTTCTAAAAGCTAAAGAGACTGACAAAGCTCTTGATATGCTTTACTCCATTGATGACGCTGGTATAGCCAAACCCCTAACGATACAGCAACGGGAAGCACTGGCCAAACGTTTCCAGCGTTTCCCGGTAATTCGTTATCGATTGGATTACCTCAGCTTCTCTACACAAGGAAATAATGACGTGAAGTACAAAATAGAATTTACGCCACGTTCAGATTCTGACACTCCAGGTAGTAGTATGGGGTTCATGTTCAACCCCATAAAAGCAAATGGGGAATGGGTACTCGCCATCAAAGACGGTAGACAGCCTAGTCGCGAAGCTGCTACCCCACTCCATGATGATGCACCTGCCCCAGTAGATGTAATTGTAGAAAAGTAATCAAAAACACAAGAAAGGCCCTCCTTTTTGTAGGAGAGCCTTTCTTTATATTCCACAAATCGTTTTACTACATTTAGAAGAGATACGCCGCAGACACCTGCCAAGTCTTATTCTTGGCACCGAAAGCCTTACCCGCCTCCTCCCACGTAAATGAGTCGCCCATCGGGAGCTGATAGGTCACGCCAACCTGGAGATGCTTCAGCAGCTTCACACCGGCACCCAAATTAAGTGCCACTTGAGCCTTCTTGCGGTCTACGTAATCCTTCTTCTTGAAGTCGAAGAAGAAATCGGGACCGGCAGCTATATAAATACCCAACAAGCTACCCAAGCCAATGGTATATTTCAGATTTACGGGTACTTCCAGTCCTGTTTGCTTCACCTCGTCCTTGCCGCGCTGAGAGAACAGCAAAGCACCATCAACACCCAAGCCTACAATGGGAATGGTAAACTCAGCCATCGGACCAATAAAGAAACCGGTAGAATTATCCTTGTTTCCCTTATATCCGCCATCCCAATCTATTTTCGTCATATTCACACCACCCTTAACACCCCACTTCAATAGTTGGGCCTGGGCAGGCATAGCCATAAACATACAGCATACAGCTATCACGAAAGCACTAAAAATCTTTTTCATAATCAATTGTGTTTAATATTACGGGACAAATATATGCAAATTCTTCCTAAAGAAACAACATCTATTAGCATTTGTTCATTTAAGAGAACAATGAATCACAAAACGCATTACCTTTGCAACCTGAATCAAAGAAAGATACCACACAGATAAAATAAAAAGCTATGATAAAAATCAGAAAGACGCAACCCACAGACATTACAATCCTTATGGACATCTTTGAACAAGCGAAGCACATCATGCGGAAAGACGGAAATATGCTGCAGTGGAGAGGCAACTACCCTTCCAGGGAAATCGTCATAGCAGACATCGAACAAGGAAACAGCTATGTGTGCACCGACGATACCGAAGAAATTATCGGAACCTTCGCCTTTATCCGTGGAAACGACCCCACATATACGCATATCTATGAAGGAAAATGGGTGGAAGATACGCTTCCTTACGGCGTCATTCACCGGCTGGCAAGTACAGAACACAGCAAAGGAGTGGCCAATGCCTGCCTGCAATGGTGCTACGAACAAATACCCAACCTACGTGCAGATACCCACCGGGACAATCATATCCTGCAATACATACTGAAGAAGCATGGATTCAAATATTGCGGCATCATCCTTCTGGCCAATGGAGACGAACGGCTGGCATTCCAAAAAGTAGAAGGATAGACAAGGAAACCACGAATCTTTCATTTAAAGGAGTTATCAGCCGACAAGTCGGCTTAGGAGTTAAAGCCAATACTCGTGCGTATGTATTCACAGAAGTATCGGCTTTAACTTCTTCAACTCCTGACGGAGCGGAGCGAAGTGATAACTCCTCCAATTCCTTTAAATGAAAGAACCGGGCAAGAAAACTCAAATAATCATAACCCTTCAAACATTATCTGCCATATAATTGTATATATAGCAGGTTTCCACAATGTTGTGGAAAACAAAAACAAGATAACATATGAAGGATTATAAACGTATGACAGTCGGCGAAATCGTAGCCGACAACTTCAACAATGCCGGGATATTTGATAAATATGGCATTGATTTCTGCTGCCATGGTTCCGCACTGCTTCCCGAAGCCAGTAAAACTGCCGGAGCCGATATGGAGAAGGTGATAGAAGAAATAGAGCATCTGGCTCCGACAACCTCCGAAAATATTGATTTCAAGAGTTGGCCTCTGGACTTATTGGTGGACTATATTCTCAAAATCCACCACCGTAATATCCGTACACAAGGTCCCGAGATTGAAGAACTGCTGGATAAAATATGTCGCGTACACGGTGAAAAACATCCGTCACTCTACAATGTGCAGGCTCTCTTTCATGATTCCCTCTCCGACCTCAATGCCCATCTCGACAAAGAGGAACTGGTACTGTTTCCCTACATCTATGAGATGGTAAAGGCTAAGCTGGAAAATACTCCCCTGCCCGAATTCCACTGTGGAAGCATCGAAGCTCCCATATCCGTCATGATGGCAGAACATGACATTGAAGGAGAACGCTATCGCCACATAGAGCATCTGACCAACGGCTATACAGCTCCAGAAGATGCCTGCAACAGTTACCGCCTCGTACTCCAACAGCTTAAAGCATTTGAAGAGGCCTTGCACCAGCACATCCATCTGGAAAATAATATCGTTTTCCCACGCTCCATCAAAATGGAAGCAAAATTAAGAGAACAGCCATGACACAAATCAGAATCAAACGGGTATATGAAGAACCCGATGCAACAGACGGCTACCGTGTATTGGTGGACCGGCTGTGGCCTCGCGGCATAAAAAAGGAACATCTGAAATACGATGTCTGGGAAAAGGATATTACCCCTTCACCTGAATTAAGAAAATGGTTTCACGAAGACCAAGCGGAACACTGGGAGGGGTTTGCAGCCATGTATCGCAAGGAACTGGAAAATTCGGAAGCCGCCCTTAGGTTCATTGACACCATAAAACACCACCATACCATAACCTTACTATATGCTTCCAAAGCACCGATATACAACCATGCACGCATCCTGCAACGGTTTCTGCAGGAGCACTTAGACTAATTACTCACAATCTTTACAGTAAAAGCAAAGATGAACTGTAACTCTGGAAAGGCTGTTCAACGAATTGGTGCTACAAGGACACAAACTTCTTTTTCAAGTCGTCCACTCCCATTCCCGTAAAATAATCCTCGATAAAGTCCCAGCGCTGTTCATCCGTCAGCTTATCTGTTCCGAAGAAGAAAGAGAACAAGTCAATCTGCTCCTGGAATATCTGCTCGTTGGTATCCAGAATCAGATTGCGGTAATCATCGCCAAGCGCAAGTTCCTGCAGAGTTTCGGGGTCATTGAAACGGACAAATACGCAAGGCGTACCGCCACCCTCCACACTGAACGAAAGGCAGTCAAGCATAGAAAGCAGATTAAGCAGCATATTCAAGTCCGAGAAAGGAGTGCAATAAAACACCAGGCGGTCTCCCTTACTGCCCACTATGCGTTGGCTGAACAGTTTTTGATAGCGCGACAAAAGCAAATCAAAGCCTTTGGTCACCGTAAAAGAGAGTTCATTGGAATCCTTCTTTTTCACGCTGCTGATATAGCTTACACTGCGGCCTTCCTCCGTGCGACTCTCCAGCAGGGAACCGATAAAGCGTTTGGCAGAGCGCACGTCCATGCCATGCTCGGCAAAGACAGCCCGCAATTCTTCTTCATCAAAACGTCCTTTCGACTTTATCAATGCCGTTTTCAGCATCGTTGTCAGGCTCTTGAACAAGGCATCCATCCGTTCACGGATGACGGAGGCATCTTCCTTCAACAGCACCTCATGCTTGCCTACGGATACGGCACGGGCACCTTCCCGCAACGTTCCATTATTCAGCTTCTGTTTGAACTCCTTGTAGCCAAGCTCCGGGAAACGCTCTTCCCAAAGCGCTTCCAGACGTGCGACGTAAACCCCGTCCTCCCCTTCTACCTTTGTCAGATAGCTATGGAATTCACGGGCAAAGACATCACCCGTCTTGTCCTGGACATATCCTTCGGTCAACAGATTCTTGGGGCTGATTTCAAGCAGATGCCTTCCATAACGCTGCATCAAATCGTCTTCCAGCCAAAGCAAGGCAGTCTTGATGAGCTGTCCCAACTCTGCTTCATACTCCAGCTTGTTCTTTGTACGCGGCAGTTTCACCACAAACTCGAAATCGGACAAAGACACCATGATTTCCGGTTTCTCCCCTTTCATGCGGTACACTTCCATGAGCTTTCTCAGAATAAGCACCAGCTGTTCCTGGGCAATGTTCCCCGTCTGATGCAGACGCTTCATATAATAGAAGTCCCGTTCATGGTAGTCGGTAGCGGCAATGCCACGTATCTCCGTATCACGCGCGGCACGCCCTATCTCCTGAATATAGTCGACAAACGTACTGGATGGCGCCACATGGTATACACGGTCTATATCACTGATGTCCACTCCCATACCAAAGGCTTTCGTAGCCACAATCAGTTTCTTGGTCCCCTCCTTGAATTCCTGCACAATGGCAGCTTTCTGTTCCTTTTCCTTCTTGCCATAATAGGAAGCGACCAGACGCCAGTCTGCCGGCTTCACCCACGTCTTCAGGCGCATGTCGATGCCACCCGCAAAAGGATAATAGAGCAATGTCTTGTGTCCGTCCAGGAAGTCCTCGACCCGCGCAGCCACCACGCGCTGCTTTGCCTTGTCGTATGTCTCCCCGTCCTCCATCTCCATCTGACGGATGTCAAAGCCAATATTCCGGCGCTTCACCGTACCTACATAAAGCACACAAGGCTCCATCTGCAAGGAACGGATAGTCTCGAATATCATGTCATTGCCTCCTTTGGGATTCCAGACAGCCGTAGCAGTCAATGCAAACAACGGGAAATTATAGCCGAGAGTCTGTTTCAAAGCAGTCAGGTAGCGCCCCAAGAACCAGTAGTCCACACGGAACTCCTTGCCCCATGTCGTTACCGTATGCGCCTCATCGACCACCACCAGACCGATGCGGCGCTCGCCTACAAAATGCTTGATGTCGTAAGAGAGAAGCAATTCCGGCGAGAGATAGAACAAATCAATCTCCCCCTCACGCACCTGCCGGTAAACCTCCATCTTCTGTTCCGGCGATAAATCGGACGAGGCGTATGCCACACGCGTATACCCCAGTTCTTGCAGACTTTCCACCTGGTCTACAATCAACGCCTTCAAAGGGGAAACCACAATGGTAAGCAGATTATACTCCTTCCCCAAATAGATGGCAGGAAGCTGGAACAACAAGGATTTTCCGGAGCCGGTAGGGGCAGTCAGCAAGATATTGTCTACCTGCGTTTCACCTTTCCAAGCCTTTTCAACCTCCAGTATAACGTTCTCTATCAGCTGTCCCTGTGAAATGCAAAGCTTTTCCTTTCCCTTGGACAAGTCATCGTAAATCTCAAGATTACGAAACTGTTCGTAGCCGTAAGTCTCCTTTAAAATCGTGTTTATGGTTTCGCGGCAGTTTTCAGGCAGATGCCTTTCCTTCAAATCCGGCAACCGACATGTTGTTGCTTCTTGTACATCCATTATTATTGTAGGGGGGTATTAAAAGAAAAGAAGTAATTCTTCAACCATAGTTATCGGTCTTGGAATTACTTCTCCCTATGTTTCAAAATATTACCAGACATACCGGTAAGTTTTTTCTTTTAAAGCGTATCAATATTCCTCCTCGTTGAAGAGTTGTGTCTCATTTGATTATCAATCAATTATATTTCAAAGAATGATTTTTAGCCAAACAAACCACGCCATCTGAGGCTATCAATGGCAAAGATATGTGTTTTTTGACAAACAAATGAAAACAGGCACAACTTTTTGCTATACACAAGGAAAAATCATTGCCCATGTTTTTTCTTTCCCTTATTTAATAGTAGTTTGTTCGTTCCAACGAACGAAATTATCAGCTAAGACTTCTAATCATATTTTCAACATGATTCATGCGAAATACATAGTCATACCTTTCTGATAAAGGTTCAAGCTCTTTTGTCAGAGTTTCAAACGAAGGTTTACCGAATAGCACAGCCAGGCTATCTACTGCTTTTTGCAAGCGTTTACCCAATATGCGTATAGTTTCAATGTGAGAAAGTCTATTAAATAAGGTCCCATATAATATTGCATATTTCATAGAACGAGACGAAACTTTATTGAAATTCTCATCTCTTTGTGCTGGAAGTTTCATTGTATTGCAAAACTTTACAAATTTTTCCAATGAGTCAAGACCAACGTTACTTATGCTCCTTTCCAAACTATCATAAAACTGTTTCTGAGAAAAGTTTCTTGATGAATAGGGTATTTGGTCAAATTTATAACGAAATTTATTAAGATAACATATCTCCATTGCAGCAAACATAGACAGAGAAAAGAAGTTTAAGTCATCTCTAGTTATAACGCCATCACCTGTAGCTTTTACCTGCTCGTATCGCTTACTTATCATCTTCTGATATTTCATTAACAAAGATGTTGATAATTCACCATAACCTTTTAACAGTTGCTTGCTGAGGAAGATATCCTCCTGTTCTTCTATTTCTCTATTATTGCTTGTTTCTGCCGAGCCTTCTTCCTCTTCATCAATGATCGCATCATCTATCGAACGAATCTTTTTTCTAATACTCTCCTCAATACATTCAATCAGTCTTGATGTACGATCTATTTGGAAAATCCTGCTACTCTTTGCATCGTCATTGTCATATTCCGAATTGTATTTTATTTCGGGCAAAGATAAATCAGATTGCCTTTTATCTTCTGATGAAACTTTAATCTTTGGAGAAACTTTTTCACCAGCATCATTAACTAAGTCCCACATTACATCAGATAGCATATCAGCAACCTCCATACCATCATATCCTTCATTCTCAATACGAGAAATGAATCTATTAAGATTACGACTCATTTTCGACGGATTTGTTGTGGCTAAGAACTCAGTCCAATTGACGAACAGCTTATTAGATATAGATTTCTTGTCTTTATCCACTAAATAACATGTATATTGAGTTTTTGCTAACTTTATATCAGTACTATATCTATTGCCTTTATCATGTTTAAGTTCACTTACAAGAGTCTCAATTCCATTGTCGATAGACAGTAGTACTCCATCAGGAATCTCCTCATTGCTATAGACATTTAATTTACCTGATTCGTAATAAGCGGATAATAGTCTTAATCGTCTTCCAGTTTCAGAAGGAGCTTCATTAGAATGTTTGGATCTATTAGTTGGCACATCTATTCTTTTCTTGGTTTTCAGACCAAGTGTAGATAGAAAATCTTGCTTTGTCGAATGATACAAGACTCCAAACTCTTCATTTATGCCTCTGTGAGTTATTGTTCCAAGTCCGGCTAATGTTGCATTTGCACTGCCAACCATACAATATTCAGCATCATTAGTCTTAAAGTGCAAAACCTTTGCATGCAATTGACGTTCATATGTTTTAAAAGCTATTTCACCCCTTTTTGTTTCGCTGAAATCATAAAAATGAATACTACTATTTGGAAGCATTCCGCTTGGTGGCAAAGCACAATCTTGGTGAATCAAAACATTCACCGTTGAGTTCGGACAAAGTTGGGATAATGTAATCAATGATTCTCCACATTCATCAAAATATGGACTGAGAAGTGTTATAGTCTGCACCTCATTTAATGGCACTAAATTTGAAATTTGTTGTAAAATCCCAGACTGAGAATCATTATACAGTAAAGCAGCATTTAACCCTTCTTGTACCTTGCACATACTATGAGGCACAATATTGAAAGAGGAATCTAAAAATGTACAATTTTCAGGAATCTCACGAAGAATTCTATTATGATCATAGTCGTTACATTGCTTTGTAAATCGGCAGAGATACTGCCAACATTCTTCAATGAGAGGACGATGCGTCGTATCAGTCTCATCTATCATAAAACCTGTAAATGCCTCATGATTTTTTCCATGTCCTGTAACTGTTAGATTACCAGTACCAAACACAACCAATACAGCGTCATCTCCTACAAAGAAATTAATCTTAGGATGAAAAGCTCCGACAGCACTTATAGATGTAATGGAGTACTCCTTACCAATATGTCTCATATAAATAGGAGATACATATTCCATAGATTTATCCATTTGATTGGTATCGGCAAACACATTTATGCTACATACTTGCTTACGATGAAGCATGTTCAATAATTGATTATCGAAATGTATCAAATCTATGGCATAAGTAGTCAATACAGCTGAATGATATTTGCCATTTTTGCCGCCGCTAGGAATATCCAATAATATTGCATGCTCATTCTTTTCCATAATTCTCAATGAATTGTGATGCTATCTCAGTTAGTGTATTATCTTCATCAAGATAACCCATGTCTTGTAAAAAATTAAATAGAGAATCAATACGTGGCGATGTTTCAACTGGATACCGCTGCTCTATTAAAACAATCCGTCCATCCTCAAGAATAAACTTTCTTAGGTCTGAATTATTCTTTCCCATTTTAGCAATGGCGACCACAGTATGCTCCTGCATTATTTGCACTATCAGAGATTCTATAAAACCGGATATAGAGAATGACAGATAACGCTCCACATAAGATCTTAACCCTTCACTGAGTATACCTCGCTGACGTTTCAAGTCATTTTCCCCTTCAAACTCCTCTATATCTTTTGTGTTATTCTCAAATTCAGTATAAAGTCTCAACATGAGTCTTATTGCATGTGCTGCTGCAGAAATATAATCTTGTTTACTGACGTAATCCCTTAATTCATCATAGATTATATTTATATTATCACTCACATTTTTCCTCCATTCGTCAAGAGAGTTATAATTCATCTCTTTCTCTATAACCGACAATAAAGATTGTTTAATATCTTGAGAAAGTAGTGCTATTGGAGGATTGTGTAATTCATGAGTTTTGTAGAGTATTAAACAAAAGAGCAAGTCAATACTATAATGCAAACCTTCACATAAATAATAGAAATACCACCCAAATGCGGCCTGTAAATTACCGTCTTCAGTTATATGCAAAAAACGATTCTTTACGAACTCCTGAATCTCTACACCATTTGAAATATCATTTAGGAGCAAATAGATTGTTTCTCTTCGCAAGGAAGAGTCCTCGTCACTTTTCGTAAGCAAATTATTTAAGAACAGCCATTCCTCAGAGCCTACAATTATGCGATGTATTGCTAAAGATTGTAAGTCTTCTATTGCTTCTTCTTTAAGACTTCCATCCAGAATACATTTAAGAAATAATTTCCGGATGTTTTCATCAATACTATTTCTGACAGCATCAGCTAACTCTTTTCCTTTGTTACGAAGATAAAATCTGCCTTCTTCAATTTTTACAAGTTCATAATAAATAAGAGAACCAAGATAGTACTGGCCAAAAGCTCCACTCTTGAATGTCCAGTACTTATCTTTAGATTCATAATCAGCACCATCTGCAATATCATAAATACCATCCTCTATTTGCTTATATCTACCTTGTGAAACAAACAAAGCTCCAACCACAGAACCAACATTCTGTTCCTTCATAATTAGTGCCATTGCCAACTCTGCACGACGTATAAAATTATATTGATGCAGAGATATTTGACCAGCAACTTCAAGTTTGTCATATTCACTAAGTAGCCAACAATAAAGGCTGTAATAGCGGATGTGACGGGTTAGATTGGTGAGCCCAGGTAACAATTTGCTATAGGTTGCAATTGAACTATTCTGGATTCCCAATGGGTCACGCCCACCTTTGAAGCCATCGTTCGATGCCCAAAATACATTTGTGATTTCAGATTGCTTATATTGTGCCATTGTACAACAGATTGAACAAAACACTAATAGTACATCTCAATATATTGGTATGCACGTTCAAATACATCATTGTCTTTTATCTGATACTTAACCCAGAGGATAGCACGTAGTTTCTTTTTGATTTCTCTGCGGGCTGTTACACTTTGGAAAGCATCATTAAATTGACGTACAATGTTAACCACTTCATTATCTATATCATTTACAACTTGTTCAACGATAATAGGTGTGTCTTCGGTCTTTATACTTTGGAAAAGGTCTGTTAAGGCGGCACGAGCTTGAGCACGTTTATCCTGAGGTTCATCCTTTTTCTTTTCTTCTTCAAGCAAGTCTTTTGCTAATGCAAGAAGTTGTTTCAAGAAATCAATACTGCTGATCAGGTTTTGTTCCATTCGTTCTCGGAGTTCATCCAATTTCTCTGCAAATTTCTTGAAGTTAGGATCACCTTTGTGCTCGCCCAATCTCAATCGAAGTATTTTCTCTACTTCAACAATCTTCTTCTCACGTGCTTTTTCATCTTCAAGGACTGCATCTATCACATCGGCATCAACTACCAAATCCTCTAGTGGAGTACCAATGTCAATAGTTTCAATGTTGCGATGTATAATCTCTATGGTCTTAGCTCCAAGCAAAGTCCAGATAAGATTACCACCACTTACAGGACGCACACTTTGATACACTTGAGCCAACCAAGTATAATCATTTTGGTATTCGGCCAAACAAGCATCGGGAGAAACTATCTCCCACGCTTTATTGAGACGGGCAAAGTGGCGGCCAAAGTTTGTCTTCACACCATCATCTTTCAAGCATTGTTGAGCAGCAGTAAGCCCCTCCCATCCACCAATAGTTCTATCAACGCCAGGGAAGAACTCAATACATTGTTGCATGAATGTAGGTATAAGACTTTTGATTTCATCGATATTCTGAACAATGGTCTTAACTGTCTCTTCATCAAAAGCAAGACTCTTTGCAACATCCTCAAATACACCAACAAAATCAACAATCAATCCACATTTCTTATTCTCATTGTAGGTACGATTGGTTCTGCAAATAGCCTGCAACAAAGTATGATTCTTCATTGGTTTGTCCAAATACATACACTGGAGTATAGGTGCGTCAAAACCTGTTAGTAGTTTGCTTGTTACGATCACAAATTTTAGCGGAGACAATGGGTCTCTGAACTGATCAAGCAACTTCTTTTCCTCATCGCGACTACGCTTATATGCCTTATATTCATCTGCTTTATCTCCAGCAGTATGCATTATAATTGTTGTTTGGTCATCTGTGCCAAGAAGAGCATCCAAAGCCTTTTTATATTTGACGCAACATTCTCTATTGTAAACAACAACCTGAGCTTTCATGCCTGTTGGTTCCACATACTCTCTGAAATGAGAGACAATATACTTACAAACGTCATTGATTCTTTTTTCTGCAGTAAAGAATGCATCAACACTTGTTCTTCTTACCAATTCATTCTTGTCTTCTTCGCTAATCTGGTCGGTAAGTTCGTCAAACTCCTTTTGCAATTTAGCATCGTCCAAGTGCATCTCGACTGGAACGGTCTTGAAATTAAGTTCAAGAGTTGCCCCATCTGCTACTGAATTTTGGAATGTATATTTTGATATGTATCCATATTTATCCTCCTCGGCACCAAAACATGCAAATGTATTATGGTCATTACGGTTAATAGGTGTACCAGTTAATCCAAAGAAGAATGCATTTGGCAGTGCTGTGCGCATCTTTTTACCGAGGTCTCCTTCTTGTGTTCTATGAGCTTCGTCCATCAAGAGGATGATATTATCACGTTCATCAATTACCTCGCCATCATTCAAATCACCAAACTTAAAGATGGTGGTTATCAAGATCTTTCTTTGATGGATCTTTTCCTCCAGTTCTTGTTTTGATGATATACTATCAATGTTAGGTATCTCTGCACGAGTGAAATCACCAGTAATCTGGTCTTCCAAATCAATTCTATCGTCCACAATCACTACTGTTGGCGCTTTTAGCACTTCCTGACGACGAAGTTTTTGAGCCGCAAATACCATCAACCACGACTTACCAGAACCTTGGAAATGCCAAATCAAACCTTTACGAGGGCCAGAGCCATTTATATATGTTGACAGAACACGTTGAACAATAGCTTCGCCACCCCAATATTGTTGGTAACGACATACAATTTTAATTTTTCTGCCTCCTGAGGTTCCTGTGAAAACAGAATAGAAACGATATATATCCAATAGTCTTTCAGGAGTCATCAATGATACATAGTTATGCTCAACATCCTCCAATGTACCATGCTTACGTTCCTCATCGGCAAACCATGGGCCCCATTTGTCAATAGGGCATCCAATACCAGCATATTGAAGTTCTCTACCTTCACTTGCAAAGGTTAGAATATTCGGAACAAACATTTCAGGGATACTCTTCTGGTAATGCATAATATCAGTAGCACCATCAGCCCATGTTACAGATGCCTTAACAGGAGTCTTTGCTTCACCGATAACCATAGGTATACCATTGATGACATATACAAGGTCTAAACGCTTGCCTCCCTCCTTACTCTTTCTCGGATACTCCCACTGATTAGTTACTATGCAACGATTCTTATATTCATCATCCTTGCCTGCAAAGAAACGAATGTTGATATTATCGCCATTATCACCAAATGGGTATGAGTTTTCTTCAAATAGTAACTTGCGGAACTTATCATTAGCTGTGATTAGTTCATCAGAAGCTCCGCCACTTGTAATACAAGCTCGAAGCTTATATATAACCTGTTCTGCTTGTTCAGGAGTAATAGGATTCAATGCCAGCAGTGCCTCCATGAGCCATTCTACAACAAGAACTTCATCAGGAAGTCTCGGAACAAACTGCGGTTCCACATATATCCAACCGCATTGTCCTGCTGCATTAATGAGCATTTGCTCAACTGTATTTTCTTCGTTAAAGTATGCCATATGTTATTATATTTTTGTTTCTAATTGTAATATTCTGATTTATCAGCCTGATTGTAAATGCTGGCAAACTCTTCTTGAGCCTCAAT
>OCGZ01000773.1_pt1 | contig 15896 bp, 14 predicted proteins | sample 1538711 | NCBI WGS metagenome assembly OCGZ01 (sample SAMN04571720, study PRJEB22368) | human gut metagenome | biome: human gut; material: stool | host: Homo sapiens | place: Luxembourg | collected 2012-08-17
AGCACCTACCGCTACTCCTATACCGACAAACACTCCAGCACCTACCGCTACTCCTGTACCGACAAATACACCAACACCTACCGCTACTCCTGTACCGACAAATACACCAACACCTACACCAACACCTACCGCTACTCCAACCCCTAAACCAGTTTTTAAATTTATTGAAGGTTCAGAGAGTATGTCTGTTAATGCAGGAAGATTTTTTACCATTCAGACTTCTATTCCTGCTAAAGAAATGACTATTTCAAACACCGATGCTATTCAGCTATATAAGAAATACTCTTCTGATTTTTATAGTTTTTATGCTTCTGAACCAGGAAATGTAACCATCACATTTAAAGATCGCTATGATCAAACTATACAGGCTAATGTACAGGTAACTCAAAAAATGGAGGAGAAAGGAAAAGGAGATGTAACTATAACAAGTACAGGTACTGATTCTACACTTCCCCTTCCTGAAATAGAACGAATCAGCTATGGTTCTTATGGTATTGCTGTTTATTTTTCAAATAGTTTTGAAATAACAGATCCTTATGAGGGTTGTGAAGTTCAAATCAGCAAAGAAAAAGATTTCGCAACAAAATATCATATAAAAGAAGATCACACAAATAACTATCTTGCTGATGATGACAGATATCGATATGGATATACTTATATAACTTTTAATGAAAAAAAAGGCACCACCTATTATATTCGCACCCGTACATACAAAATTCAGAATAATAAAAAAATCACAGGTCCTTGGACCGCTATACAACAAGTCGATATTTCTTCTGGCCAAAAGCTTTCAAGAAAACCTAAATACTCATATGAACTATATTATCTGGATAAAAATGTATCAGATCTGTACACCGGATACAACAGAATTGTATACATAAAAACAGATAATCCTGATCCTGACACAATTTCTATTTCCAGTGATAACGGCTCTCCTTATTCCGGAGCAAGTAACTGGAGAGATTTTAACGATGACATCACATTTTTACTGAAAAGTGATGAAAGTTCCCGTTTACAGAAAGTAGAAGGCGGTTATGTAACAGGATGGGAATTTTCAAAATCTGGTACATCCAAACTAGAAATCAGAGAATCTTCTTTAGATGGTTATACTGTTGCCGGAACAGCAACTGTTCATGTACAAGATTCCAATACAGCAAAATCAAACTGGATGAAAGATATTATTTCTAAAGTTACAACAGAAGAAATGACTCCTTTTGAAAAGATGGATGCCATTTGCCAATACCTCCGTATGAAGTTTAATTACCTGTTAAACGACGGAAAACAAATATTAGATCTAGCGGCAGCTCCAAATGAGCCATACTGGACTACCTACCACTGGGATTCCATGCTCTCTCCAGCTGCTCTTTGCGACTTTGCAAAATTAATCGGTGGATTCGACGATATTCATAACTGCTACTACGATGCAGAAAATTGGTCGTATATGCATCCTAACGCCCGATTAACAATTGGTAATGAAACTCGATATTTCTCAGCGTGCCCGCTTACAGAAACCGGATATGTTGCAAAAGTGAACAAAATCGACTTTTCTCATACAGAAAATTTTGCTAAAATAACTCTTTCTTAAATAAAACAAACAACTATTCATAAACAAAACACCCTCAATATTAATTGTACTGTAATATATGAGGGTGTTTTTGTTTCCTTACCGGATAATCCTAAGCTGCACATTTCCAAAGCCTTTAACACATTCCCGCATATATATTCCTTACAGATTTATTCTATCAAATAAATTTCTTGAAAAACTCACACTCATCATCATTGCATCTCTTCGCATCCTCAGACTTCATATTAAGATGAAAAACATGCATCAGTTTCTCATCTGCGCTGCTGTATTCGTGAAGTTCGCAGATCACATTTTTCTCTTTCAGTTTCTCATACATATATGGTGCCTGTTCGCGGAGGAAGTCGCCTTCTGCTGTCATAACATATGCAGGCGGGAATTTCTCTGTTATATGTAAATCAGAAGATATCCTTCTTAATTCTTCCGGAGTTCCTTTTTCCGGAAGATACTCCTCCATAAGCTGCCTGGTCATATCACTGGTATCCTCCATGTTATACTGACCGCAGTTTAAGGCCACAGCCTTTATCTTAAGGCCTTCAGGTACCTGGAAATCATATTCTTTTGCATACTCCTCATTCGTGCAGATATCTGCATACAGCGAAAGGATCTGTCCACCAGCTGAATCGCCCACCGCAAAAAGATTCTCCACGTCCATGCCATATTTATCTTTATTATCAAGAATCCATGCAAAAACACTGTTCGTATCTTCCACAGGTGCCGGAAACTGATACTCCGGTGCCAGCCGATAAGTGAAATTAACCACTGCAAAGCCTCTCTGTGCAAGACTCATGCAATAATACTGATACAGCTCTTTATCACCATATACCCAACCGCCACCATGTACGCTGACAATCACCGGAAGACTTCCCTCTGTATCCTTCGGACGATACACATCCAGTACCTGCATGGCAGAATCTTTTCCATAAGCAATATCTTTATATCGGATCACATCATCCGGAGCCGTCAGACCTGCATCGCGGATATCATCACCTTTTTTGAATTCCCGCCTTATTATGCTGCTCATTTTTTCCATTCCATAACACCCCTTTCATTTTTTTACTCCAGTATAGCACAAGAAACCCCTATCATGTACACAAAAAGGGAGCTCGCGCCCCCTTTTCCTAATATTATTAATTGCTGTCCAATTTGTGACTTTCTCCCTGGAAAACCCGCAAAATATTCCCTGTAAACGCTAACTGTTACTATGCCTCAACAATCCGCATATCCCAGGCAGAAATCTTCAGCTCTTCACCAAATTTAATTCCCTCACCGGAAATCACATCTTCTCCATCATCGTACTTATAAGTAACTTTCTGTTCCTCTGCAGAATAATTCAGGAAATACCGGACAGTTTTTCCAAAATCATTTGTTCCTTCACGTACGATTACCGGATAACTGTAACCAGATAATTCAACACCTGCACTTCCAAGAGCACCTTTTATCACTTTATAAAGAGTATTATCATCTGTCATACACCCCAGATAATAAGCAGTACCTTCACCATATTTATTTCGGGTTATAGCCGCATAATCCTTCCAGTTGTAATGATCATATCCTGCAAGCACTTCTGCTCCTTCTGGTTTGAGAAGTTCCATAAAGACCCTTGCTCCTTCACCATCTGCCAAGTCCGTACCATATAGTTTTCCTGACAGCTTCACCTCCCTTGGAAACGTGAACTGATTATAACTGATACCCAGCGCATCCTTAAGGATATGCGGCTGTGCATCCGCATGAACCTTCACATTCTCATTGGCAAAACCACTCTTAAACGTCACAACCAGAGTGCCGCCATCTTTCACATATTGATTCAGCCTCTCCAAAGTGCTGTCAGGTGCAGCATAAAGCGCAGGTACAAAAATCGCCTTATATTCAGAAAGATTCTCAGATTCCGGCCATACAAAATCACACTCTACATTCATCCGATACAGCGCATCATAGATCCAGCGCACCACATCATTGTAGCGGATCTCACCATTATCCCCGGACGTCGCCTGGATACCAAACCAGTTCAGCGCAGTCAGAGCCTCATTGCTTACCATCACTGCCACATCATTTTTCTTCTTAAGATTCACCAGATGGCTGCCTTTTTCCTGAAATTCCTTTCCAATGATGCAAGCCTCCCGGTAAGTATCATTCTCCGCAAAATCATGGCTGAGAAGGCCCTTCCAGTATGTCTCAAATGAATTATGGATAGAATGCCAGTGCCAGTACATCACACTGTTTGCACCCGATGCCAGATGGCTGTACGCACAGAGCCGAAGCTGTCCTTTATACGGTGTCCAGCACGGAAATCCCTGCGCCTGGGTCTCCATCACCAGATAATTATCATGCTTCAGGCTGCGGATCATATCCCCGCCAAAAGCAATCTCCGCTCCTGTCAGATCGTCCTGTGACGGATGGTAAATATCTGTTGCAGCAACAGTCAGGGCCTGTGATGCATGAAGATGGTTCACATCCGGCTGCACCCCGTAGGAATAACCTCTCCATTCAAAATCCAGATTATTGGTAATAAACTGATCTTCTCTCTTATACTCACTGACGATCCCAGCCTGCCAGCTTAAGAATTTATCCACCAGAGTCCTCTGGAATTTCTCAAACTCTGCTCCCAGACTGCCGTTAATGGTTCCTCTTACATCCGGAAAATCCTCCCATGCATCGACCCGGTTGCTCCAGTAATCCAGCCCGAATTCATGGTTCATGGCATCCAGATCATCATGAAATTTTTCTCTTAAATATTTCACAAAAGCCAGCTGCACATTTTTGCCTGCTGTGCCGTAATATTTTGTCTCATTATCCACCTGAAAACCTATGACACATTTCTTGTGTGCACTGAGCTCCATCAGCTTGCGGATCACACGCTCTGCATAAAAAAGATACACCGGATTGGTAATGTCCATGATCTGTCTTGCACCATAGATCCCTGCGCCTTTTTTCGTTGTGGCAATCACATCCGGGTGAGCTTTCACCATCCACGCAGGCACTGCATACGTAGGCGTTCCGATGATCACATTGATCCCTGCTTCCTCCATGGCATCCATCACACGCTCCACATGAGAAAAATCAAACACACCTTCCTGCGGCTCACAGGTACTCCACGTAGACTCCGCAATACGCACCGTATTGATCCCCGCTTTTTTCATCATCTCTATATCTTTATCAAGTCTGTCGTACGGCATGTATTCATCATAATAAGCCGCCCCAAAAAGAAGTTCTTTCATCTCTGCCTCCCACTGTATATTTTAATAATCCTATCTTAGCAGAAATTTCCTGCACAGAATATCATTTATTCAATATGATTATCATTTATCCCATATTATTATCACTTGCCCTGAAAAATCCCCAATATCCTTATAAAAAAACCACCCTTTTCTTCCATGCCAAAACATGAGAAAAGAGCGGTTCCTGTTTCATTTTTTACAAAAACTTATTCTGTTTTATTTACCTTCAGCAATATCCTTAGTGATCTTCAGGAACTTATCAATATCATCTGTTCCGTGGCAATGGAGCGGAGAAACACGAAGCGCACCTTCAAGACCAAGAGTCTCAACAATACGTTTGGAATACGGACTGCTCTTTACACGCTCGAACAGCGTAACACCATGCTCAAGATATCTTCTTGCACACTCTGCAAATTCAATACCCTCAATACCCATGGCAACGATCAGATCCTTATAAGTAAGATCCTCCATATCCACATAAACCTGAACACCCGGAATATGACGAAGCCCTGGAACCTTATCGGTACCTTCCAGCATACGGTACAGAAGCGCTCTCTCCTGAAGATGAATGTGATTCATACCCTCAACAAAAAGCTCACGCTTATTATATTTCTGTGCAGAATCACCCAAGAAATGCTTACCGATACTGCAAACATAATCAATAACCGCCATCATAGCCGCAAAGTTAGCCGGGGCCGGAGTACCAAGAGCCCATACATTATCATCCTTGCAGGTCAGCTTGATATGCGGCATCACAGCAACACGGTCAGAAACATAAGCATAACCGCAGCCACGAACACCAAAGAATTTATACGGTGCAAAGTTGCAGACATCCACATCCCAGTCCTCAACATCGATCACTGCATGAGGAGCATGCTGAACTGCATCACTTACAATGTAGATATCCGGATTGATCTCTTTTGCACGACGTGCGATCTCCTTGATATCCATGATATTACCGGAAATATTGGAAGCAGCCATAATGCTGAGAAGAACAGTATCCTTATCCACATACTTCATGATCTCATCCGGATCAAGGCCACCGGTTACCTTATTAGCCGGAACCTCTCGGAACTCCCTGCCGGTCTTCTTGCAGTAATACTCAACCGCATCATGAGCAGACGGATGCTCCAGAGCAGAAGTAACCGCATTCTTACCCCAGTCAACACCTTCCATAATCGTACCAACTGCATGGAACATGGTCTGGGAAGCAGTCAGCTCAGTGATAAGAGCACCACTCTTTGCACCAAAAATAACCTCAAGGATCTCCTGAGTACCATTCTTAACATAATCAGCCAGATCAAAACCTCTGCCGCGGGCACGCTCCGGACAATCCGGAAACTCCTCGATAGCAGCCTTAGCCTCAACAGCCTTCTTAAGTCTCAGAGAACCACCGGAGTTCTCAAAGAAAAGTCTCGCACCATACTGCGGATCCTTATCTGCATAATAAAACTGAGACTTCAGCTTCTTCTGATATGTATCTGAAAACAAAACGCCATGATTAAATTCCATAATAATATCCTCTCCTTCATCACATAAGCCCCGGCAACCCGGACAGCCAACTGAAGCAGACATCACATCCACTTCGTTACCAGTTCATGAACATGATCCATTCATGACCATATTCATTATATATCTCTCATCAAAAGATATCATAACACATTTATAAATAGTTATAAAATGAATAATGCGACTGTATTATATTAACATTGTTTATATTTTGACATAGCAAAGCAATTCCGTAATAACGTTGAAAAGTATTTAAGACCTTTCCAAAAATACCGCACAACACCCCATCACAAGCCAAGCCAAAAAATCCGGTCATAAAAAATTCTCTGCCGGATTCACAGACCACCCCATCACAACTTAAACCCACATAAGAAAGAATCCTGCCCTGAAAACTTTTTCATGTCATTGGAACATTGCGGAGTAATTTCCTGCACCACAAAAAAACAGCGGCCAGATCACCCCAGCCACTGCTCTTATCATCCATATTTATAATTTATACTCCGAATACAACTCCTGTCTTCTGCTCACATCCGTCACAACCTTCTGAATCTCATCCGAACGCCCCTCCAGGATCAGCCGGTTGATCAGCGCACTCAGTCGTGCTTCTCCCTCTGCTTTTCCTTCGGCTTTTCCAATCGCCATACCCTCCTCACGGAGTCTCTCCGACTCCAGCTGCAAAACTTTTCCACCCATAACCTCATCCACTCCTTTCCTAACTTTTTCTTCTTCTCGAAAAATATAATTCGATATCCTTATAATTAACTTATTCAGATCTGTATATAATTCTGACCTTCCAGCTGTCGAAAGCTCTTTTTCCAGATTTATCCTGATATCCTCGTACTCCTTTAATAATCCCTGTAATTTCTCAGAGTCTTCCCCTATCGTATGCGCTGCATCCTCATACCTCATCACATAAAACGGAAGCAGCAGCAACAGATTTTTTTCAAAAATAGAATCCTTCGTATAACGCTCCAGTTTCACCGTCGGCACCCGATATACACACACCTGTCCATCCGGAAACAGCAACTCCACTTCCTCAACATCCGGCGTATTCCTCGTAGTCCTCAGATAAATCACACAGGATCTCGGAAACTCCACAAAGAACCTCCGTCCAACCTTCCGCCTGTTCTCCAGCGCGATCGCGAGATCATACTCAAACATTCAGATTGACATCGTAGTATCATCCACACTCTGACACTCAATATGATACACCTTATCCCCGATCAGCAGCCGGGCATCCGTAATCAGTTCCCCATCCTCCATCTGATGCTCATTCCGAAGATGCACAATCTTCACATCCTCCGGATACGAAGTATGAAACACCTCATTAATAAGCGGAACAACCAGATAAGTCATCTTCTCCACCATCGTCCGGAAAACATCGTCAAATATAGTATTGTTGGTCATTAACATTCCTACTGGTATTAGTAATTATACCACACAAATAAAACATGAAAACACCATAAACCAGTCTTTCACAAAATTCACAGTAACAAAAACGAAAAATGCTTCAGAACCCGAAGCTCCAAGAATGTCCATACAGACAAAAGATCTTATAAGATATAATAACCATACCACATACTATAATAAAAAACACTAGAATTTCATCCAAAAATTCCAACACAATTCGACACCGAAACATCTCAATACACATTCCCGTCAACAACAAAGCACCTTTATCCACATCCCAAGCCGACAGCGAAACGCCTCGGCCCACACACATCCCGTCAGACAACCAGGAAACTCAGCCTTTCGCTCCAGGCATCCAGCGCAGCGCTGATGCCCCATCCCCTGCCGGAAGTCCACTCATCCTCCCACTCCAACCCAACCTCCCGTCCAGCCACCCTAACCTCCCACTCTGAAAAGTCAGCTCGCAGCCAGTTCAGCTCAAACCATACAACTACAAACTCACTCACCATCAACCCAGGCAAGCAGCTTCCCAGTAAAAACCCTATTAAAGAAATGAATCACCGGCCCCAGCCCAAAAGCCGTCACCAGCGTACCAATCCCGATCACACCACCAGCCAGATAACAGATCAGCGCACAAACCACATCATTAGACATCCTGTGCCAGAAATAAGGAATCTTCGGCCACTTATCCGTCATGATCAGCGACAAACTGTCATACGGCGCAACACCCTCATCCGGCATCTGATACATGGACAATCCCAGACAAATGATCACAACACCGATGCACAGTGCAAGAAGTCTCACCGGCATAGCCACCAGCTCCAATCCAAACACACCCGTAAAAATATAATAAAAAAATGTACAGATATAAGCCAGAAATACCGCATTCACAACCGTACCGATTCCCAGAAACTTCCGTCCAAACGCAATCTGTACAACCAGCAGCACAACATTCACAAGCAATTGAAAATTGCCATAAGCCATCCCGATCTTATCCGCAACAGCCATATTCATCCCACTGAACGGGTCCGTACCAAGCCCGGCCAGCTTAAAAATCGCAATTCCCATACCGGCCAGAATATTCCCAATACACATGATCAGAACATGCTTCCAGTTGATGTTCTTCAAAAAATCCCCCATAAACCTTCTACCTCATTCTCTCTAATTCAGCCCTGAATTTTTATTTGCAGGCTCTCATATAAATTTGTCAGACAGATATTCCTGATCCGCCTTCATCACGCAGGGCATTATACCAGATAATACCTGTTCTGCAGCAACTCTTTCATTTTATCACACCCCACCTCTCCTGTAAAACACAAAAGCCCAAAAAAACAACAAAAACCCACAAAAAAAGACACCCGGCAGACCACAATCACACAGATATGATCCACCGAGCATCCTTTCCTTTTCATACCACGCCGTTACTCCACAATTCACCATTCAATCCCGAAGCTCTCATGGCAGAGCTCCACGATCTCAGAATCACGAAAACTTTTTCCAATATTTTTCCCAAAATTACTTAATAAATTTAACCTCAGGATAAATTGCCTGCTTAGCAGCCTCTTTACGCTCATTAAATACAACCTTGTTCTCCTCAAACAGGTTACGTCCCTGTGCATCGATAGATACGATCAACGGCCCAAACTCTTTAACCTTATTGCACCATAAAGTCTCAGGCATTCCAAGCTCATCCCAGTGATGCTCAGCAATCTTCTCAACCTCTGTAGCAGCCACAACTGCACATCCGGCTGGGAAAACACAGTGGATCGCACCGAACTCTTTGCAGGCACGCTCAGTGTTCGGACCCATACCACCCTTACCAACAATCACTCTGACCCCAGTAAGCTTGGTAAACTCATACTCGAATTTCTCCATACGCATAGAAGTTGTCGGTCCTACAGAAACCATTTCATAATCATCCTCTGTACCCTCGATCTTGCGAACGATCGGACCGGCATGGAAAATTGCTTTGTTGCGGATATCATACGGAAGTTCTCTTCCATACTCAACCAGACGACGATGAGCAACGTCACGACAGGTCATCAGATCTCCGTCCAGCCATACAATATCGCCGATTTTGATATCAGCCAGGTCTTCTGCGCTTATAGGTGTAATAAGAACTTTTTTATCTCCTCTGATTTCGATCATGATTTTTCCCTCCGTTTATATTAAGCATTAAATTTCCATGTGGAATGAGTATCACAGGTTACTGTAAGATCCGGATTTACAACCAGATGTCCACGACGGTGAGACCAGCATCCAACGTTTACTGCAACACCGATGGTAGATGGATGACGCGCGGTATTCTCGATGTTAACACCCATTACAGAATACTTTCCGCCCATACCCTGCGGTCCAAGGCCGATCGCATTGATACCGTCCTCAAGAAGCTTCTCCATTTTTGCTGCGTTTGCGTTGTCATTGTGGGAACCGATCGGACGCATCAGCGCTTTCTTGGAGTTCAGGGCAGCTGTCTCTACAGATGTACCTACACCTACACCAACAAGAAGCGGAGGACACGCATTCAGTCCATAAGTTGTCATCTGATCCAGAACAAAATCTGTAACACCCTCATATCCTGCGCCTGGCATCAGAACCATTGCTTTTCCAGGAAGAGTACATCCGCCGCCTGCCATGTATGCGTAGATCTCACATTTATCGCTGTTCGGAACAATATCCCACCATACAGTCGGAGTTCCTTTACCAACGTTTTTCTTTGTATTGTACTCATCAAAAGTCTCAACGGAATTATGTCTTAACGGTGCTGCAAAAGTAGCCTGAACAACAGCATCTTTCAGAAGTGCTTCCAGCTCATTGATATACGGGAAATTTGTTCCGCATTTCAGCCAGAACTGAAGAACACCTGTATCCTGACAGCTTGGGCGGTTCAGCTCTACAGCAAGACCCTGGTTCTTTGTCATTGTCTCATAAAGAACTTTTGGAAGTGCAGCTGTTTCCTGTGATCCAAGCTCTTCAAGTTTATTAACTACGTCATCCGGTAATTTTTTTCCAATATGGGCAACAAAATCTGCTACCATGTCTGTTAATACTTTAACTCCATTTTCCTTAGTCATGATTTACCTCCTGATATGGTTCGATGGTTTAATGTTTTTTAGTTACATAGGTTTTTGTTGGTTGTTTCATCATTAATTTTGGCTGATTAATGGTTAAGATGGCTTTTTGGCTTATTTATCACTTCTCCTGTACTGTATGGTCAGTACAGAAGGGAATGAACTTAATTGATCAAAAATGTTGCTGGTCACAAAGTGAACAGTAACTCAAAAGTTTCTCTCCTTACGGATAGAACGGGAACAGGATCGGTAACAGGATCATACAGATCACAAAGGATACCAGGATCAGTGGCAGACCGGATTTCACATAATCCTTAAATTTGTATCCTCCAAGACCAACTACCATGGTGTTTGCTGGCATACCGATCGGTGTTGCATATGCACAGGAACCTGCGATAACAGTTGCGATGACAACGGCTCTCGGATCTGCTCCGAGGTTGTTTGCAAGAGATACCGCAATTGGGATCATCAGTGCTGTGGTTGCTGTATTTGACATGAAATTTGTCAGCACACAGGTTACAATAAAGATCACCAGAAGAAGAAGGATCGGACTCGGATCTGCTCCAAGAAGTCCTACGATCTTATCTGCGATCAGCTCCCCGGCTCCGGTTGTATCCAATGCTTTTGCAAGTGTCAGAGAACCGCCGAAAAGAAATACAACCTTCAGGTCAATAGACTTCAGTGCGTCTTTCTCGGAAATAACTCCTGTCAGAACCAGGAGGATCGCTCCGATACATGCGGAAACCTCAATGCTGATGCCGATCTCTTTCTCAAAGATCATTGCAAGGATCACAAGGATCAGTACTACCAGGGAAACAGTCTGTTTCCACTTCGGTACATGGCTGAAATCCTGCTGATCTTCAAGAGCTGCACCGGATGCATTCTTTCCATCCGGAAGGAATTTATATCCGATAAGGACAAAGTAGAGGATTCCGATCAGAAGCATCGGAACTCCAACCGGCGCATACATAAAGAAGCTTGTGGAAAGCCCCATCTCCTGAAGTGCATTCACACCCATCAGGTTTCCGGGTGCACCGATAATAGAAAGGTTTCCGCCAAGTGCTGCGGCAAATACTAACGGCATCAGAAGACGGCTTCTGGAATAGCCGGACTCATCGGCGATTCCACAGACTACCGGGATCAAAACTGCTGCAGTACCTGTATTGGATAAGAACCCGGACATTACACCTACGATCACCATGATTGCAATGATCAGCATTTTTTCTGTTCTGGCAAATTTTGTGACCAGTCCTCCGATCTTATTTGCCATTCCTGTTTCGAACAATGCCTGACCTACTACAAACATGCCAACGCAAAGGATTACGTTACTGTTTACATACTGTGAAAATGTTGTTGTCGCATCCACAACTCCTGTAAGGGTCAGACCGATGGCACAGATTGAAGCCGTCAGTCCAAGAGGAATTTTTTCAAGGATGAAACTGATAATGGTGAACACAAGAAACAGCAATGTTATAGTTGTCTGAGACATTTCTGTACTCTCCTTCCATTTGGTTTTTTTCCTGAAAAGTATAGGCCATACACGTTTCTTTTGATGATTTTATTATAGCTTGTGTACATGCAAAAAAACAAATTAATGAAACATATATCCGCATAAAAAATATTTATAGTATCAGTTTTTAATAATATTTTTTGTGCACTACTAACACAAAACCAGCGTATCAGTAAATGAATCTGGCAAAAATTATATTTCTATGCTATTTTTATGTAGACAACAAAATACTCTGTCACATCTTTTCCAGACAGAAATGAAAAACTTTACTGAAAAATTTAATCTGACAATACATCGAAAGAAGGTTTATCATGACACTGAATCAACTACGCTATTTCTGCACAGCCAGCCGCTGCCACAGCATCACAAAGGCAGCCGAAGAATTATATGTGACCCAGCCCACCATTTCCATGGCTATCCGCGATCTGGAGATTGAATTCGGGATCAGCCTTTTTTCCAGAAAAGGAAATCAGCTGAGTCTGACCCAGGAGGGAGAGTCCTTCTACAAAAAAGCTACCTATATCCTTCAATATTGTAATGAGCTTCAGGCCGATTACTCCAGCATGTCCAGGATAAAGCCCCCTCTTCGCATCGGAATCCCTCCCATGCTGAGTACCGTATTTTTTCCGGAGCTGCTTACGGCGTTTCACGAGAAGCACCCGGAAATTGCCGTAGTACTGGAAGAATACGGATCTGTCCGTGCCTGCAATCTGGTACAGGATGACACCCTAGATGTAGCTCTGGTCAATATGGAACAGTATAATATAGATAAATTTCACAACACCATCCTGGCCAACGACCAGGTGGTTTTCTGTGTGAGCAACGACCACAGGCTGGCAGAAAAAAAATCAGTCACAACAAAAGATATGGCGAAAGAGCAGCTGATCTTTTTCAATGCTGACTCCGTCCAGAATCAGATCCTGAAAACTCGTTTTGAGATGGATGGCCACACACCCAATATCGTTATGCGGAGCAGCCAGATCTACACCACCTTACAATTTGTAAAAACCGGAAAATATGGCTGCTTTCTCTACTCCAGCATGACCGATAAATTTTCCACCTCCAATGTTACCGGTATCCCGCTCAATCCACCTGTCCGCATAAAAATCGGCATGGTATGGAAAAAAAGCAAATATATCAGCGGCGATATGCTGACATTTCTGCATTTCACCCGCATGTATTACAAAGAACATCCTCTGATAGAAAAGTAAATACCTCAAAAATCTCGATTATATGTCAATTAATTTTTCTAATAAATGCAATTTTTTTAAAAAACCCATTGAAATCCATCAATTCATGTGATAACCTGTGTTACAGTGTATTTCTACACAGAACGAATGACCGCCACTACCGCACACAAAAAGGTTCTGGCAGCATTCAAAAATAAAAAAACTCAGGAGAGTCTCTTCAAATCAAAAGGGAAGAGCGCCGAAGGTGTACGCAGCACACAAAATGCTGTAAATCTCTCAGGCAAAAGGATGGAGGAAAGAGTAATGTTTACACAAATCAACAACTTTATCACATGGTTTGACGGAGTCGTTTGGGGACTTCCGCTGATCATTCTGATCCTGTTCACAGGAATTCTGTTAACCTCTCGGTTAGGTCTTTTACAGGTAAGGCACCTCGGAAAGGCGCTGAAATTCATGGTAAAAAATGAAGAAGGCGGCGATGGTGAGGTCACAAGCTTCGGAGCTCTGTGTACTGCGCTTTCAGCAACCATCGGAACCGGAAATATCGTAGGTGTCGCAACTGCTATCGCAGCCGGCGGACCAGGAGCACTTTTCTGGATGATCGTAGCCGCATTCTTCGGAATGGCAACCAAATACGCAGAAGGACTTCTGGCTATCAAGTACCGTACCATTGACAAAGAGGGCCACGTTCTCGGCGGACCTTTCTACTACATCGAAAACGGTATGGGAAAACAGTGGAGATGGCTTGCCAAGATCTTCGCATTTTTCGGAGCAGGTGTGGGACTTTTCGGTATCGGAACCTTCACACAGGTAAACGGTATCGCATCTGCAGTTACCAATTTCTTTGACCCGGATAAAGCATACACAGTAGCACTTTTCGGAAATACATATTCCTGGGCAACTGTAGTCGCATGTCTGATACTTACCGTATGTGTAGGACTTGTCGTTCTCGGCGGAATCAAGAGGATCGCAAAGGTATCCCAGGTCGTTGTACCGTTTATGGCAGTTCTCTATGTTGTACTGGCACTGATCATCGTGATCACAAACATCACTGCAGTTCCTGCAGCGATCGTAACTATCGTAAAATCTGCTTTCACAGGAAGCGCACTTGCAGGTGGCGCAATGGGAACCATGGTCGTAGCTATGCAGAAGGGTATCGCCCGCGGTATCTTCTCCAATGAGTCCGGTCTTGGTAGTGCCCCGATCGCAGCCGCTGCAGCTCAGACAAAGGAGCCGGTACGTCAGGGTCTTGTATCCATGACAGGTACATTCATTGATACTATCGTTATCTGTACAATGACAGGTCTTTCCATCGTCATTACAGAAACATGGAACACAGGTCTTGAGGGTGTTGCCATCACAACAGCCGCATTCCAGAAAGGACTTCCTTTCCCGCCGGTTGTAGCATCCTTCTCACTGATGCTGTGCCTGGTATTCTTCGCATTCACAACAATCCTCGGATGGGATTACTACGGTGAAAGATGTCTGGAATACCTGTTCAACAGAAACAAAGCCGCAGTTACAACATACCGCTGGCTGTACATCATCTGCGTATTCATCGGACCATATATGACTGTAGCAGCTGTATGGAACATCGCAGATATCTTCAATGCCCTGATGGCATTCCCGAACCTGATCGCTCTTCTTGCCCTGAGCGGTGTGGTCGTAAAGGAAACTAAAGATTTCTTCAAAAGACATAAAAATTACGAATAAGAAACTGCAAACACGCACAAACCCATAAAAATCCCCCCTAATATCATACAAAAAAGACGCGTACCTCTTTATCATCCGATAAAAGACCGCGTCTTTTTCATTATAAAACTCCTACGCCAACGTCAGGATTTCCATCTGATGTGTAAGCTCTGCCGCATCCAGAGACACATCACTTCGTATATCTTTTTTCTCAAGCCGGATACACATTTCCTCTCCACCTGTCATATGGAAAAAATTATCCTCAAGAATTACATCCGCATCAGTAAATTCAATAGCTGTAAACGGGCTGAAGCAGCTGCTCTTCAAATGGATCACAAACGCATCCTCCTGCTCCTCCACCTCAGCGGCGATCTCCGGTTTATCCAGTTCCAGATATTTATATGGAACAAGAGTCTCCACATCACGGAGCACTTTTCCATCAGCAAGTGTCACTTCTGCCTCAAGGAAAATCTTATACTTCCTGTCTTCCCATCTGGAAACATCCACCGCCAGGATCTGCCCGGACTCCTGCACACCCACAGTGCCCTTTCCGGTAATCTTCTCAAGGATCTCGCATTCCATATTTTTCACATAAAAGACAACCTGATATGGCTGCGCTTCCATACTTTCATTTTCCAGATATACCTGCATGGTATCCTCATCCCGGCACATGCTCACAGCCTGTGGCGCATAGAATTTTTTCGCCATATAGTG
>OCGZ01000775.1_pt1 | contig 15856 bp, 12 predicted proteins | sample 1538711 | NCBI WGS metagenome assembly OCGZ01 (sample SAMN04571720, study PRJEB22368) | human gut metagenome | biome: human gut; material: stool | host: Homo sapiens | place: Luxembourg | collected 2012-08-17
CGAAGCTGCTAAAGCAGAGCATCCAGAACGCTGGAATGGACGTGCAACTCGTGACTGGAGTCTTCCGGATACTGTATATCTGAATCCGGATAAGGTACACGAACAATCCGAAGAAGCTGATGAGCAGATGGCTGTTTCATAAAATTCTAATTATTCAAAATGATGGTGATCAGGCAGGATTCTGTGCCTGGCGTGATTGCCAATAAACGGTAATCATCCGTATCTGTTTTTTCTCCGGGGCGGCGTGTGCAAAAAATACGACTGAAAAAGCTAAAAGGGGGTAAGCGCTTAATTAAGCGCTTACGGTTCATCACCATTAGCACGACAGTCTCCACAGGAGCTTTTTAGTAACTCCATTACGAAGCAACTCTTTACGGATGTAAAGTATGACCAGGCAACAGCAAATCTGAAAGAGCTGTTAGACAAGCGAGATGCCATAAGAAAAGAAGATATTCTGTCAGCGGTTATAAAAAGTGGGCGGTCATATGAGGAGAACTTTTTAAATGCAGGATCAGATGGAGAAAAGAAGGAAAAATAGAATTATTTTGAGTTGCAGATATAGCGACACTCGATTTAGGCGAAAAAAAACTGGAAGTTCACACAAAAGTACACAGGGAGGGAATGATTCTTAAGCATTTTCGCTTCAAACGAAATCAAAACGAAAAATTGAGTTGATATATTTCGCTATGCAAGGTATACTTACAATAGATTATTGTTTGGAGGTGCATTATGGACTATTTATCTTGCGCTGACACTGCTGAAAAATTGAGGATTACAGTCCGTAGAGTCCAGCAGATGTGCAAACAAGGAGAACTTCCGGGTGCTGTAAAAGATGGCCGGACGTGGTTGATTCCGGTAAATGCGGTTTCCGAAGATTTAAACGCCCAAAAGAAACCTTTGCCAATAGGTGTCTCTGATTTTAAGGCTGCGACCATTGGTTATTACTATGTAGATAAAACTCTGCTAATTCGCGATTTTCTTGACACAAAACCAATGGTGTCGCTTTTTACTCGTCCGCGACGTTTTGGTAAAACGCTGAATATGGATATGCTTCGTGTCTTTTTTGAGAAAACCGAGGAAGATACTTCGGTTTATTTTAAGGATAAGCAGATATGGCAGTGCGGCGATTTTTATACCAGGCATCAAGGACAGTATCCAGTCATCTTTCTGACATTTAAAGATGTGAAATGCCTGACGTGGGAAGAAACTTTTCAGAAGATTCGTATATTGATTTCTTTGGAGTTCATGCGACATAGTGAGCTGGAAAATAGTTCTGCATTGACCACATATGAAAAAGAACAGTATCATCGTTTTGCCAGTGACAGTGCTACAGAAGTTGATTGCCAAATGGGATTGCAGCTTTTGTCAATGCTTTTGCATAAGCATTACAGCAAGGAGTGCATTATCATTATTGATGAGTATGATACGCCGATTCAGCAGGGGCATAATTGCAATTTCTACTTGGAAATCGTAAACTTCATGCGAAATTTTTTCTCAGGAGGTCTTAAAGATAATTCACATTTGGCTTTCGGATTTCTTACAGGAATTTTGCGTGTAGCTAAAGAAAGTATCTTTAGTGGCATGAATAATTTGAAAATCAATTCAATTTTGGATGAAAGCTATAGCGAATATTTTGGCTTTACAAAAGAAGAAGTGAAGGATATTTTGAGCTATTATGAAAAAGCAGGAAAATATCAGGAGATTTGTGATTGGTACGATGGATATCAATTTGGTAATACTGAAATTTTCAACCCGTGGTCAGTGATTAATTACATTGCAGATAAATGCTTTCCCAAAGCATTTTGGCAGTCTACAGGTAGCAACGAGATCATCGGAGAAATCATTTCGACGGCTACACCGGAAACTACAGAAGATCTTTATAAGTTGCTCTGCGGTGAGAAAATTACAACCTATATTGATACCAGTGTGATTTACCCTGAAATACAGAATAATCCCTATAGTATCTATAGCTTTCTGCTCGTTGCAGGGTACTTGAAAGTCGCGGCAGTCTACCCACAAAATGATGGGAATTTTATGTGCGATGTTGCAATCCCTAATAAAGAGATTGCGTTTGTATATGAAAAAGAGGTTTTAAATCGCACAAATCAAAATAATGTCTCTATCTCCATCAGTCAAGCTATTTTTTCGGGAGATACGAAAAAGTTAGAGTTCCTTCTGGAAGAGTTTATGATAAAGAGCATTTCTTCTATGGATGGTGTGAATGAGGGATTTTATCACGGGATGATGTTGGGGTTATGTGCTGTTCTTGGAAATCGTTATCGAGTTCGTTCTAATCGTGAATCGGGGCTTGGACGTTTTGACATTCAGCTGATGCCTTTGGTGAATGGTATTCCAGGATTTCTTTTTGAATTTAAACATACTAATGATGCACATGTAGATTTGGCATCTTTAGCAGAGAAGGCACTTCAGCAGATTGATGAGAAAAAATATGACACGGACCTGCGTGATGCAGGTGTCAATTCAATTATTAAAGTCGGGATTGCATTCCGAGGAAAAAATGTTGTAGTGAAACGAGCGTGACTTATATCTCAAAATAAGATTTGCACTTTGTAAAAGATAAGGGAGCTGGCATATCTGACAGAAATTCTTTTAATAAAGAAGGAAAAAAAACGGCTTTTACTCCAAATGAGGAGATAAGACAGGAACTGACTGCTGTTGTAGAAAGTGAGGCATATGTTACAGATTCCAGATATATTGTGAAAACATGCGATGAATTAGAAAAACGCAGTATATTATTCAAAGGGGAGGGGACGTCTGATGAATATACTTCTAATCGGAAATGGCTTTGATTTAGCTCATAAGTTACCAACTACTTATAAAGATTTTCTGGAATTTTGTGAAAAGGCGAGGCGTATATATACATTCGATGATCTAGCTACCTTAGATGAATACATCGAAATGAATTTGCTGGAATGGGAAATGCGGGAGCCAATAAAAGAAATATTGAGAACTGCGTTTGCTAAAAGAAAATGTAACAGAAATTATAATGAAAATGGTACATATGATTTAAAAGTAGAAACATCGAATACTGCTTTGGATGAAATGTATACACATATTAAGGATAATGTCTGGCTGAATTATTTTCTAAACCGTTATAAAAAGATGGGACAGAACTGGATAGATTTTGAATCTGAAATTTCAAGAGTTATTCAGGCATTAGAGGATGTGAGATTTCAGCTTGAGTGTGAGGGATCTTTGTTTGGTGCTGAAGAAAATAATCAGAATTTGGTATTGTCTATTTTAAAAGTATCTAAAAATACTATGAAAGAGTCTTATCATAGTTTGGACGAAATAGATTGTTTTACGGGATATTTGAATAAAGAACTAGAAAGACTGATACGAGCGTTAGAGATTTATATTGCAGAATTTGTTGGAAAAATAGATGTTCTTTATAAAAACCCCGATATAGAGAGCTTAACCTTGGATCATGTTTTGTCGTTTAATTATTCTGATACATATAAAAGGGTTTACGAAAATGAAAAAAAGATGGAATATAATTATATACATGGAGAAGCAGATATTAATAAGAATATTTTGACGAGTAATCTTGTCTTGGGAATAGATGAATATTTGGATGATGACAGAAAAGATAAAGAACTGGAGTTCCTGACATTTAAGAAATTTTACCAGAGGATATATAAATCTACAGAAAATGATTATTTGAATTGGATGGCTGAAATAAGGAAGGATAAAAGTTACAGGATACATAATCTGTATATTTTCGGTCATTCTCTGGATGTTACAGATAAAGATATTTTGAAGATGTTTATTTGTAATGATAATGTTCAGACAAAGATTTTTTATTACCGGGAAAATGAAGATGATAAACGCGCATTAGGAAAATTAATAAAGAATCTTATATTAATGATGGGACAAGATGAATTAATAAGGAGAACAGGGGGAGTAAACAAAACTATTGAATTTATACCTCAGACAATAGAATAAATGATAAACAATAAAAGTGTTTTGAGTGGTGTGAATCGGAATATAAAGAGTGTGTAAAACATGGGAAGATTTGTCAATCCGGATAACAGTGCTTTTCGGAAGGCTTTAAATTTGGAGATATATGTTGATAAAACCGGGCTTTTGGAATATACGAATCTTGGATATGATCAGGTATACCATAAGGCATTTGTACCAAACGAGGAACTCCGCCAGGAATTATCGAAAGTAGTACGGAGAAAAAACAAAAAGCTGACAGAAGTGCGGAACCTGTGTCAATGTAAAACCAGGATTCCACTCTGCCAGCTTTTTCTGTCAGTACAATTTTTGAGGCTATTGAAGCGATATAAAAAATTATACGAGTTTATTTAATTTTTCAATAATACTCAGAAGTTCCTCCCTGGAAAATCCGCCGAAGCTCATCAGTGCGCGCAGCGGCATGGAGTCGGTCATGGCCAGGGTCATTTCTTCGGAGATGGCTTCAGAAGCTGCTTCGGAGGCAGATTCTTCACCGCCGTTCATGGCAGAGAGATAGGATGCAGTAAGTTCTTTGGCTGTTTCGGAAGTTTTCGGGTTGCGGAACAGTTCACCGAGGGTAGTGTTCATGTGAACATGCATTGGGATCTCCTGACTGCTGTTCAGCTGGATTTTGCCTTCCAGACGGATATCTCTGGAAGATGCACCGATAAGGAGCTTATATTCGCCGCTTGCTGCAAACCAGTCGTGAAGATCTGTGTTGTACCATGCAAAGCTTCTTTTATCCAGTTCCATGGTTACAGTTTTGGTTTCACCTGGCTCCAGGGTAACTTTTTCGAAGCCTTTGAGTTCTTTTTCCGGACGGATCGCGGAATTGGTGCAGTCTTTTACATAGAGCTGTACAACTTCCTTTCCGGCCATATCGCCTGTGTTTGTAACATCAACGGAAACAGAGATGGTATCTTTTTCTGTCGGGTTCCCGTTGGAGATATTCAGATTGCTGTAAGCGAAAGTTGTGTAGGAAAGTCCGTATCCGAACGGATATGCTACATCCATTTCTTTTGTATCATAATAACGGTAGCCTACGAATACACCTTCACGGTATTCGACCTTCTCGCCGCCGCCGAAGTTCAGATAAGAAGGGTTGTCGGACAGCTTAAGAGGCATGGTCTCTGCAAGTTTACCGCTTGGATTTACTTTTCCGTAAAGGATGTTTGCAACAGCAGCACCGCCTGCCTGGCCGCCAAGATATGCCTCCAGAAGGCCTTTCACATCACTAAGCCAGGGCATTTCCACAGGGGAACCGTTGTGGAGAACGATTACTGTGTTTGGCTGAATTCTGAGGATCTCAGCAATGAGACGGTTCTGGCATTCCGGAAGTCTCATGTGGGAACGGTCATATCCTTCGGATTCAAAGCTGTCCGGAAGTCCTGCGAAGATCACAGCTTTATCAGCCTCGCCTGCTGCTTTAAGTGCTTCTGTTGCAAGTGTGTCATCGTAGAGATCTTTGTCTGCAGGGAAACCTTCTGCATAGATAACCTGTGCGTCAGAAGGAACAGAATCCAGCGCATTTGTAATTTTGAAACAGTTGATATGGGAGCTTCCGCCGCCCTGGAAACGTGGTTTTTTGGCAAAACCGCCGATGAAAGCAATTTTTTCATTGGTTTTTAGAGGAAGGATCTGTGCATTGTTTTTCAGAAGGACCATGGATTCCTCGGCAATGCGTTGAGCTTCCTCATGATCCTTTTCCATAGTGAATTCCTGCGGAGCGCGGTTATCAGCGTATTCAAAGATGATGCGTAAGATACGCTCTACAGCCTGATCCAGTATTTCTTCCTTCAGAGAACCGTTCTTTACAGCCTGTACGATAAGTGCGTCATTGGCACCGTTTGAGGATGGCATTTCCAGCTCAAGGCCAGCTTCCAGGCCTTTGACACGGTCATTAACTGCGCCCCAGTCAGACATTACATAGCCTTTGAAGCCCCAGTCACCGCGGAGGACATCTGTGAGAAGCCATTTGTTCTCAGATGCAAAAGTGCCGTTGATCTGGTTGTAGGAGCACATGAAGGTGTATGGCTGAGCTTTTTTTACAGCTGTTTCAAATGCCGGAAAATAAATTTCACGCAAAGTACGTTCATCAGCTTCAGAGGAATTACTCATACGGTGGTATTCCTGGTTATTTGCTGCAAAATGCTTGATGGAGGTTCCGACATGCTGGGACTGTACTCCGTTTACAAAAGCGGCCGCGATTTCGCCTGCGAGATATGGGTCCTCGGAATAATATTCAAAGTTTCTTCCACAGAGTGGAGAACGCTTGATATTTACAGCTGGTCCGAGAACTACGGATACATCATTGGCCTGAGCTTCCCTTCCGATAGTCTCTCCCATTTCTTCCATCAGCTTACGGTCAAAAGAGCAGGCACTTAAAGCAGCAGGTGGGAAGCAGACAGCCTTGATACTGTCGTTCATTCCGAGATGATCGCCTTTGTCATCCTGTTTACGAAGTCCGTGAGGGCCGTCGCTGACCATCACTTCCGGGATACCTAAGCGGTCTACATGTTTCAGATGCCAGAAATCAAGGCCTGAGCACATGCCGGCTTTTTCTTCCAGGGTCATCTGACTTATGATTTTTTTCAGATCATGTTCCATAAAAAATACCTCCGAGTTGTTTTTTCTTACTATAGACTATAGCATATTATATTGATAAAATATAATAAAAACTTGCTGAAAATAATAAAATATTGCAGTTTTGCAGGTGTGACTCCGGCAAAGTACAGGAAGTATAATTTATTGATAATATTTTGTGGCAAGCCGGAGTGGAAATATATCTGGCTTTTGTTGGAAAAATATAGTAATATACGTAAGAAGACCGGGCAGGTCTGTCAGACAAATCTGTGAGAGCTGTTCGTTTAAAAAGAGAGAGGACATACAATGAAAGACATCATAGCAAGTATTATCACAAGTGTACTGACAGCTTTATACCAGCCTTTCTGGTTTTCCGTGATCCTGTCTGTACTGGTATTGTTTTTTTATCTTTTTTCTTATCATAATGAGACAGGAGGGAGAGGGATCAGGGGTGCTTTTTCAGTGTGGTGGCAGTTTTTTAAGGGCAGTGCTTTTTTTCGAAAACTGTTTTTCCTGACTTTTTATACAACCATGATCTTGTTCCGTACGCTGCTGAACAGGGATATGTGGATGAATCCACTTTCTGATGTGATGGGAAACTGGTGGATCTGGAAATATGGAAATGATGGTACCAGAAATCTTACAACAGAGTGTATTGAGAATCTGATGCTGTTTATTCCTTTTACGATTTTGCTGTTCTGGACTGCGGGTAAGCGTATCCTGAAAAAAACAACTTTCCGGAATGCGGTGTGGACGGGATTGAAGATTACATTTGTATTTTCGCTGTCAATTGAATCCCTGCAGCTGTTCCTGAGACTTGGAACATTTCAGGTTTCTGATCTGACATATAATACTCTTGGCGGAGGTATCGGCGGAGCTGTTTACTGGATGGGATATCGATTGACCGGAAAACGAAAAATTACATTGACAAATCAGCTGTAACATGTTACCCTAGTACCAGTTTCAATAAGTGAAATGCACTGATGAGGAATAGTACACAGCGAACGGAGCACAGAGAGCTGCTGGCCGGTGAGAAGCAGCGGAAGGGATTTGTGGAACTCGCCTCGGAGCATCTGTCCGAAATCTTTTTATAAGAGAGTAGATGCAGACGGTGTCCACCGTTATCAGGAGAGGATATAAGAATGTCGCTGACATTCCGTATCTGTTAAGTGTGTGAATTTTTATTCATGAAATAAGAGTGGTACCGCGTAGGACAGCAGTTGTCTTTCGTCTCTTGCAGAATCTGCAGAGCCGGAAGATTTTTTTATGCCTGAAAGTAAAAAATCAAACGATTAATTGGAAACAGAAAATGGAGGAAAACAAAAATGATGACACCATCTAAGTACAAACGTCAGTATTACATGCCGCCTGTTAAATGTATGAAATGGGCGGAAAAAGAATATGTAGAGAAAGCCCCGATCTGGTGCTCTGTAGACCTTCGTGACGGAAACCAGGCACTTGTGATCCCGATGAGCCTGGAGCAGAAGGTTGAGTTTTTCAAGCTTCTTGTAAAGATCGGTTTTAAAGAGATCGAGGTAGGTTTCCCGGCAGCTTCCGAGACAGAGTATGAGTTTCTTCGTACACTGATCGAGCAGAATCTGATTCCTGAGGATGTAACTATCCAGGTACTGACACAGGCCAGAGAACATATCATCCGTAAAACATTCGAGGCTGTAAAAGGTGCTCCGAAAGCAATCGTTCATGTATACAATTCCACATCTGTATCTCAGAGAGAGCAGGTATTTAAGAAATCAAAAGAAGAGATCCTGAAGATTGCAGTAGACGGTGCTGCACTTCTGAAGAAGCTTGCAGATGAGACTGAGGGTAACTTCCAGTTTGAGTACAGCCCGGAGAGCTTCACAGGAACAGAGCCGGAGTATGCACTTGAGGTCTGCAACGCAGTTCTGGATGTATGGAAACCAACTGCTGATAATAAGGCGATCATCAACCTGCCTGTAACTGTTGAGCATTCCATGCCGCATGTTTATGCAAGCCAGGTTGAGTACATGTGTGATAATCTGAAATACCGTGAAAATGTCATCGTATCCCTTCATCCGCATAATGACCGTGGCTGTGGTGTTGCAGATTCTGAGATGGGACTTCTTGCGGGTGCTGACCGAATCGAGGGTACTTTGTTTGGAAATGGTGAGCGTACAGGTAATGTAGATATTGTAACACTTGGTATGAATATGTATTCACAGGGTGTTGATCCTAAGATCGATTTCTCTGATATGCCGCATATCTGCGAGGTTTATGAGAAATGTACAGGAATGCAGATCTACGAAAGAAGTCCGTACAGCGGAGCTCTTGTATTTGCAGCGTTCTCCGGTTCTCATCAGGATGCCATTGCAAAAGGTATGCACTGGAGAGAAAACGGCGATCTGGAACACTGGACAGTGCCGTATCTGCCTATCGATCCGACAGATGTGGGAAGAAACTATGATGCAGATGTTATCCGTATCAACAGCCAGTCCGGAAAAGGTGGCGTAGGATATATCCTGGAGACAAAATTCGGCCTGAACCTTCCTCCGAAAATGCGCGAGGCTATGGGCTATGCAGCGAAAGCAGTATCCGACCACAAGCACAAAGAGCTTCATCCGGATGAAATCTTCAGTCTGTTCAAATCTACTTTCGAGAATGTGGTTGAGCCGTACAGCATCAATGAGGTTCATTTCCAGCAGAAAGACGGCGGCATTGTAACACGGGTAACTTCTACATTCCGTGGAAAAACCATTGTCACAGAGGCTGCCGGAAATGGTCGTCTGGATGCAGTCAGCAACGCACTGAAGAAAGCTTACGAGCTGAAATATACACTGGAGACCTATCAGGAGCATGCGCTGGAGCAGAGTTCCACATCAAAGGCTATTGCTTATGTCGGAATCCGTAAACCAGACGGAACTCTTGCATGGGGTGCTGGTGTTGACCCGGATATTATCCGTGCGTCCATCGATGCGCTGGTAACAGCGATCAATAACCGTTGAAAATAAAAAAATATTGTCAAAAACAGTCGGGCAAAATAGCTTGACTGTTTGAAGCTGCAATACTATAATCAGAGCTGTAAAACAAGAGAAGAAATTGTCTTGGCAGGCAGATAGAAGTACATTTTTCGGAGATCACGTGCACGATATTCGAAGGAAATGTGAAGTCTATCTGCCTGTTTTTGTGTGAGAGAGAAACATTTTGCCAGGATAAAACCGGTTCTGCGATTCAGAGAGAAACAGCATGTATGTGGATAACCAAGTAATTCCATGTGGATTCAATGTGGAATGAATGTGGAAGAACTGTGGATAACACGAAAATACCTCCGAAGCATGCAGAAATAGGCAAAAAAGCTTGACATAGCTGCTTTTATTAAATATAATTTTCTCATACATTACAGAAATGTTACAGATGAAGTGATGGAAGCAAAAAAAACGTAACGATTCGTATTCTTTTGGAAACAGATAATAATGGGGCTATGAGATCTGATTCCGGAATGATCGTTGCAGAAAATTCAACGCAAGGAATGAGATTATGAAAAGTAAAAAAGATTTACGTGAGGATGCCATAGGACAGGACGATCGTAAAAATGAAAAGGTCAGAGGAAATTCCGTGCGCAGTTTTGCAGTGCTGACTCTGTTCGCGGTGCTGGCGATGGTTATTTCTCTGGGGACAAAAGTGTTTAGCGAAAATAGCAGCGGCAAAGTTTATGCAGCTTCTGATACGAAGGTCGTTTCTTCGGATTCATCGGATGAGGAAGTGGCAGTTCCTACCGGAATTGCAGGAGTTGTTACCGGAGTTTCGGATACACTGTCATCCGGCAGCACTGTCACCAGGATCGGAAGCTCCTGTGAGCAGGTGATCGTAGGACAGAGAGTAAAAAAAGTCGAAAAAACTGCAGCAGACCTCAATGTAAGTTCTTCTATGGAGAACAAGGTCAATGAACTGGATGCAAGATCTATTACACTTGCTGAGAATCCTACTCTGATGTCAGATGAAGATTATGACACACTGCTGCGCATTGTAGAGGCAGAGGCAGGAAGCGAGGATATCAAGGGACGCGTTCTGGTAGCCAATGTGATCATGAACCGTGTAAAGAGCGAGAATTTTCCGGATACAGTAACGGAGGTTGTCTGGGATAACAGCGACGGAGTTCCGCAGTTCTCACCAACTTATGACGGAAGGATTAATGAAGTTACAGTTTCTGATGAGACAAGGGAAGCTGTGAAGCAGGCTTTGAAAGGAACAGATTATTCAGAAGGGGCACTTTTCTTCATTCAGAAATCTGCAGCAGAAGCTCATAATGTGAAATGGTTTGAGAAGGATCTTAAGAAACTTTTCAAGTATGGAGTTCACGAATTTTATACATACAAATAAGAAGTGTATGTTAAGCACAGAAAATACCGCCGGCACCTTAAAGAGGCCGGCGGATTTTTTCGGGAATTCAGCGTGCGGAGTTACCGGAAGGAATCTTTTTTAAAAGGTGGTGGCATTTTCCGTAATTCCATGCTATAATGTGGTGAAGTTCGAAAGAAACTAATATTTTACAAATAGAAAGGCGGAACACCAATGCAGGTATTGTACAAAAGCACCAGAGGAAAAGAGCAGGCAGTTACAGCGTCTATGGCCATACTGAAGGGCCTTTCTGAGGACGGCGGACTGTTCGTGCCTGACAGCATCCCCAAGCTTGATGTGCCAATGGAGAAGCTGGCACAGATGACTTATCAGGAAACAGCATATGAAGTTATGAGCCGTTTTCTTACAGATTTTACAGAGGAAGAGTTAAAAGACTGTATCAATAAGGCATATGACAGCAAATTTGATACAGAGAAGATCGCTCCTCTTCATGAGGCAGGCGGGGCTTATTTCCTGGAGCTGTTCCACGGCGCTACCATCGCATTTAAAGATATGGCACTTTCCATCCTTCCACATCTGATGACAACAGCTGCGAAGAAGAATAACGTCAAGAATGAGATCGTGATCCTCACCGCAACTTCCGGCGACACAGGTAAAGCAGCAATGGCTGGCTTTGCAGATGTACCGGGAACCAGGATCATCGTATTTTATCCGAAGCATGGTGTAAGCCCTATTCAGGAGAAGCAGATGGTAACTCAGAAGGGGGCAAATACCTATGTTGTGGGAATCACAGGCAATTTCGATGATGCCCAGACTGCAGTTAAGAAGATGTTCAATGATCATGAGATGGCAGCAGAGCTTGACAGGGCAGGATTCCAGTTCTCCTCTGCAAACTCTATCAATATCGGACGTCTTGTTCCGCAGATCGTATATTATGTATATGCTTATGCAACACTGGTACATGATGGGAAGATCGAGGACGGTCAGGAGATCAATGTGGTAGTTCCTACCGGTAATTTCGGAAATATCCTTGCTGCATACTATGCAAAACAGATGGGGCTTCCGATCCATAAACTGATCTGTGCATCCAATGAGAACCGTGTTCTCTATGATTTCTTCCGTACAGGAACATATGACAGAAAACGTGACTTTATCCTTACAACATCTCCGTCCATGGATATCCTGATCTCCAGTAACCTGGAGCGTCTGATCTACCGTCTCGCAGGTGAGGATGCTGAGAAATGTGCAGAGCTTATGAAATCTTTAAGCGAGGGCGGTGAGTACACGATCACGGACGAGATGAAAGCACAGCTTCAGGATTTCTACGGCAATTTCTGCAGTGAAGATGAGACTGCCGAGGCGATCAGTGAGACATATAAAGGCAGCAATTATGTGATTGATACGCATACAGCAGTTGCAGCCGGCGTATATAAGAAATATGTAAGCGATACAGATGATCATACACCGACTGTTATTGCTTCCACAGCAAGTCCGTATAAATTTACAAGAAGTGTAATGGAAGCTCTTGGAGAGGAGCATAAAGATCTGGATGATTTTGGCCTTGTAGATGCACTTTCCAGACTTTCCGGAGTGCCGGTTCCGCGTGCAGTTGAGGAGATCCGTACTGCTCCTGTACTTCATGACAGAGTTGTGGATGCACCGGATATGCCGGATGCAGTAAGAGATATTCTTGCTATTGTTCACTGAACAGTAACCATCAAATAATAAAAATCAGTAAGATCGTGTATTTTCTGTTGAAAAAGCACAAATACTGGTTTATAATAAAAACAACAAAAACCGAATCCTGGAATGTTCGATCCCCCTTTTCTTTTTGAACCTACATTGACATTTTGGGAATCCAAGATCGCAGATTGGATGTCAGACCTCACGTTGTGGTAGGCAGAAGATACTGTTGAGGATACCCACCTAGCATCTGCTAGGCGTCAAAAATAAGGGAACGGCATCCTGGGATTAATCGGTTAAAGACATAGAGCCGGTTAATGGCTCTTTTTTCATATATGGGAGGAATTATAGTATGGGTGTTTCTGAAAGAAAATTTGGAACACTTCCCACAGGGGAAGAAATAAAGATATATCATCTTGAGAATAAGTCAGGAGCATATGCAGAGGTGCTTTCGTTTGGCGCGATTCTGGCGAAGATATGTGTTCCGGATAAGAACGGAGAACTTAGAGATGTGGTTCTGGGATATGATGATATCGAAGGCTATGAAGTGAACGGATGCTTTTTCGGAGCGATCATCGGAAGAAGCGGAAACCGTATTGAGAATGCCAGATTCTTTATTGATGATAAAGAAGTGGTTCTTGCTGAGAATGAGAATCATAATAACCTGCACAGCGGCCCGAATGGTTTTGAGAAGAAGCTCTGGGAGGTAAAAGAAATCTCCCAGGAGAAGAACAGTGTGGACTTTTTCCGTATCAGTCCTGACGGAGAGAACGGATTTCCGGGAGAGTTTACTGTTGTTGTGAAATATGAGTTTACAGAGGAGAATGAACTGAAGATTATTTACAGAGGACGTTCTGATGTGGCTACTGTAGCTAATATGACCAACCATTCCTACTTTAATCTGAATGGAGAGGGAAGCGGGAATGTGCTGGATCAGGAAGTCTGCATCCATGCGAAATATTTCACTCCTGTAAAAGACAGCCAGTCAATCCCTACAGGGGAATATGTATCTGTTGAGGGAACACCGATGGATTTTAATGTTTCCAAACCTATCGGAAGAGACATTGAGGCTGATTTTGAACAGCTGAAGCTGACTGGCGGTTATGACCACAACTATGTGACAGACAATTATGCAAGGGGAAATGTACGTGCCATTGCCAGTGCATACTGTAAGGAGTCAGGTATTGGAATGGAAGTTTCTTCAGATTGTCCGTGCGTGCAGTTTTATGCGGGCAACTTTATTATAGACGAGAAGGGGAAGAAAGGGCATGTTTACCATCAGCGTGACGGATTTTGCCTGGAAACACAGGTTGAGCCTAATGCAGTAAATGTGGAAGATTTTCATTCTCCGATTCTGCGTCCGGGAGAGGAATACAGTTCCGAGACAATTTATCGGTTTTTTGTAAAATAAATGCTGCCGGTCTGGAGGAAGGCAGTGAAAGAAACAGAGGTATGAAGAGCAATGCAGATACGTGTAGCCGGAGAAAATGATGCAGCAGTACTTGTGGAGATTTATTCTTACTATGTAGAGAAGACAGCAGTCACATTTGAGTATGAGACGCCTTCTGTGGAGGAATTTGCGGGAAGGATCCGTGATATCCAGAAGAAATATCCATATATTGTGGCAGAAGAGAACGGAGAGATCCTGGGGTATGCCTATGGTTCTGCCTTTCATCCGAGGAGTGCCTATGGATGGTGTGCCGAGATGTCCATTTATGTGAAGCATGACAGAAGGGGAATCGGTGCAGGTGGAAGGCTTTACCGCGCTCTGGAGAGTCTTCTGGCTGAGATGGGAGTGCTCAATCTGAACGCCTGCATTGCAGTTCCTCAGAAAGAGGATGAGTACCTTACCAATGCCAGTGTGGATTTTCATAAACATTTTGGATACAAGAGAGTGGGAATGTTCCACAGATGCGGCTACAAATTCAACCGCTGGTATCATATGGTATGGATGGAGAAGATGATTGGTGAGCATAAGAGTGTGCAGCCGGAAGTGAAACCTTTTCCGGAGATCCAGGATAAAATCTGTTTTGATCGCTTTTCCTGGTAAAAAAAGAAACTCGAGGGGGTCAGCATGGACGAGGATAAAAAGAAGCGAAATGTGATTCAGCTCATGCTGGGATTTGTGAGGCGGGCCAACGGAGATCATGTCAGTGCATATGCTGCCCAGGCGGCGTACTTTCTTATTATGTCGTTTATTCCGTTTATCCTGTTTCTTACAACACTCATCCGCTATACACCATTAAGCTACAATGTTGTCCGGGATGCAATCGTAGGATTCGTCCCGGGAAATCTTCAGACATTTGTGCTGAGTATTGTGGTTGAGGTATATAAAAGAAGCACTGCGATCGTACCATTGTCTGCGCTGATGGCACTGTGGGCATCCGGAAAAGGAATGCAGGCCATAACTAATGGTTTGAATACAATCTATCATGTGAAGGAGACACGAAACTGGCTGATGAACAGGATATATTCTGTTTTTTACATGCTGCTGTTCGTTTTGGCCATTATTGTCAGCCTTCTGATGCTGGTTCTCGGAAACAGGATACAGGTGGCAGCGCAGAAAACAATTCCTATTCTTGGAAGTCTGATGGCGAAGATTATGGGAGCCAGAACACTGCTGGTGTTTGCAGTTCTTATTGTGGTTTTTCTGGTTCTTTATAAGGTGCTGCCTAACAGGAAGGCAACTTTTAAGAGCCAGCTGCCGGGAGCTTTTATCATTGCAGTGGCCTGGCTTATTTTTTCCTACGGATTTTCCCTGTATTTTGAATTTTTTCCGAATTTCGGAAATATGTATGGTAGCCTGACAGCACTGATCATGGTAATGCTGTGGCTTTACGTGTGCATGAACCTGATTCTTTATGGCGCAGAGATCAACGCGTACTTTGAAAATGAGTTTCGCAGAGCACAGAAATCTGTCAAAATACTGCTTGCCAAAAGAGAAGCGGAGAAGAATGCTAACGAATCCAAAGATTCTAAAGAATCCTGATTTGCGCTTGACAGAAAGCAGACCTTGTGGCATAGTATTAAAAGACAGAAAAAGCTGTGAAGGTGCTAGAGAGGATTATTTTCTCACAGAGAAGGGAAGTCATCGGCTGTAAGCTTCCCCGGGTTCAGATGATCCTTGAATTTCCCACCGGAGCTTCCTCTCTGAAGTAGCAGTAGGAGATGACGTGTGCTGCGCGTTAAGCAGTCAGGAGATGCCCGTGATTTTTTTACGGGAAACTGGGTGGTACCGCGGATATTCCGTCCCTTTTATAAGGGACGGTTTTTT
>OCGZ01000784.1_pt1 | contig 15673 bp, 15 predicted proteins | sample 1538711 | NCBI WGS metagenome assembly OCGZ01 (sample SAMN04571720, study PRJEB22368) | human gut metagenome | biome: human gut; material: stool | host: Homo sapiens | place: Luxembourg | collected 2012-08-17
TTAAAAGACAGGAAAATCACCGGATACTTTCTGTGATGGGCACGGTAGGATTCCCCGCAAAACCAGATTTTCTTGTCTCTGAAGTAAACGGATGTGTCCTCGGTCGTCTTTTCGAAGAATGTGCGGAGCATGTCCATGTTCAGCGTCTTGCCAAAACGTCTGGGACGGGTGAACAGGGATACCTTGGGGCGCTCATCCAGAAATTCCTTGATCATCAGGGTCTTGTCCACATAGTAGTAGTTCTTGCAGGCGTCCCGGTAATCAGATACGCCAATGGGCAACGGCTTGCGTGCAGATGATGCGACGGGCTCCACCACACTCCGATGACCACGCTTATCCATCGGCTTTTGAGTACCGTCTGGGATAAACCACTGCCTGCCCTTCTTATATGCGCCGGAGATACGTCCAGCTTTGCAAAGCTCATTGACCCGTCGTTCGGTAATACCCCAAGCGGAAGCCGCTTCTTTGATCGTCATATTGGAACACCTCCATTGCAGTTCGTCAAGAACATTATAACCACTGTTCCGAACAAAATCAACTATATCGTTCCAAATAATAACGACATTATTCGGAATAGTTTCATTCTGCAAATATTCTGTTCTTTCAGTAGCTATTTCCTGCTTTCTGTGATATTGTTCGTTTGCCAAAAGGAGGCGATGATATGCAGAAAGAAAATACCCTGACAGTCGGGCAATGGTGCGGCCGGTGGTTCACCGCCAATCGGCACAAATGGAACGGCAACACCGAGGGCGGGTACCGCAATCTGATTTACAGCCACATCCTCCCCAGCATCGGAAATATGGAGCTCTCTGACCTAACAGAGCAGACGGTCACGGATTTCTACGACAGCCTGCAGAGCTGGGGGCTCAGTGCCAGAAGCGTCTGGTGTGTCCACCTGCTCCTGCGCCGGTGTATGGATGAAGCGGCACAGGACCAACTCATTCCCTACAACCCGGTGCGGCTCTGCCAGAAACCCAAGGCAGAGGAATACAAAACAGCCCCTCTGCGATTGGGGCAGCTTCAGCGTTACCTCAACACAGCGGAGCAGCATGGCGTACTTCCCATCATCTATACAGGACTATCAAGCGGCCTGCGGCAATGTGAACTGATCACCTTGTCGTGGGCCGATTTTCATGTCCGCTACAGGTACATCCTCAAAGGCCAGCGGTTGCTGACGCTCAATGAGAAAGCGGAGCATCTCCTGAAGCGGATACCGGAAACAGACTCAACCTATGTGTTCCTCAACCCCAAAACCGGAGCGCCGTATAAGCTCCACGAGTTCTACTATCTGCACAAGAAAATATTGAAACAGGCTAAGCTCCCATGGGCGGCCTTTCGTGATCTGCAGCGCCAGTGTATGGAGGTGGGAATATGACGCTTCGGGAATACATCCTCTTCTGGCAGGAAACCTACGACAGGCACCAAAGCAGGCCGACCACCTATGCGGCACACAACTATGTATTCAAAAACCACATTCTCCCCGGTTTAGGAGATGTGCTCCTCTCTGAATTGACATCGGAGAGGGTTGGAGAATTTCTGGAGGAACGGAAGCACTTCGGCAATCATCGACCCGGCAGCTCTGGCTTGGGAGGAGAAACCATGCGGCACATCCACCGCCTGCTCCAGCAGTGTCTGGATCAGGCCATACGGGACGGTCTCCTGACGGAGAATCCTGCCAAGGCATTCCGCTACCGCAAGTCAACAACGGTGAAAGCGAATATCATGACGCCTCTGGAAATGGAGGACTATCTGGATGCCGCCGAGCGTCTGAGCTACCTCCCTATGTTCATGCTGGCGCTGACGACAGGCCTACGCCAAGGCGAGCTAATCGCCCTGAAATGGAGCGACCTTGATATCGAAAAGCGGACGCTGACCATCGCAGAAAACCGTGCCGTGGTACGGCGAGAGCTGGTGGAGTACGGCAGTCAGACAAGGACGATAGCACTGACACCAGAGGTAATCGACATCCTAATTAGGGAACACGACAAGCACCCAAGCAGTCCGCTCATGTTTATGCACCCGGCCACGCTGAAACCTTACTCGCCGCAGATGGTGCGCCGGATGCATAACGAGATCATCAAGGAAGCGGGGCTTGACCGCATCCGATTCACAGATCTCCGGCACACCTGCGCTGTCCTATCTCTGTGGAACGGTATGGAAACCAAGGAACTGGCACGGATGCTGGGACATTACCGACCGTCGATAACCCGGCAGAACTATGAGCCTTATCTGCCGCACAAGGTGCAAAAGGATGAAGATATACCAAACGAAGCCACTCAGGGCGAGCTTCAGCAGGCGGCAAATGTTTTGGATACTCTTCTGAAATTCTGATAGCTATTCCGCAAAAGGTGTGGTATATGTTTGTGTCACATAAGCGCCCGCAGGCGCTATATACATGTGAGCAACCGAGCGAAGCGAGGCACTTAGCGAATCGTAAGGAGTCGAAGCCCATGAAATACATGCTGATCAAAGAACTATATGACTGCTTCTACACTCCGCCGGAGCTTTCAGCACTCCGGCAAGAAATAGAGGAGTGCCACAAGGCTTTGATTGAGGTGCTGGAGAAACCCGAACGCAGGCTGGTGCTCCAGATCATTGATGCCAAGGACCGCATTGCCGAAGATACTTCCATCGACAGCTTCATCTCCGGATTTGAGCTGGCGTGGCAGCTCTCTATGGAACTGAACAATTATGAAAACGAGCGCTTAGTCTCCTGCCAAACCGGGAGACCGGGCGCTCGTTTCACACGCAAAGAGGAGGAACCAAAATGAAAAAGCGTATCATCATCGCCGTAGCATTTACCGCCTGTCTCGCCCTGTGTGCCGCCGTGTGGCCGCAGGCCGAAACGGTCGGGGAAACACCCGCAGCGCCCCAAACACCCGCCGTAACCGCTCAAGGGCCAACTGTTGCAGAGGTTAAATCGGGAGCAGAAATCGACCTGCGAACAGAGAGAAGAAAGGATGGAACTCCGCAGCTGGAGCCTCCCCATGAAACCACCAATGAGCCGGAGCCTGCACCAGTGGAAGTATCCGTAGATTCAAACGCACGACTAATGTCTGAATCGGAACATGCTCCGGAACCTACTCCCGTACCCGCCCCGGCGCAGGCGGTCACTGATCTGCAACCCGGCGATATGGTCTATGTGGAGGGCTTCGGTTGGCTGGAATACCAAGGTCCAAATCACTGTGAATACGGCGCGGACATTTACGAAAACGGCAACAAAATCGGCATCATGGGCTGACCTCAAAAACTGCGCCGCATAAACAATGAAATAGCCGTTTTGAAAATCGGTGATAAAATAATCGGCGATAAATGTCGGCGATAAACGTAATAAACCAATAGTCCGAACCTATGGCAATCAATAGATATAGAATCTTTGCTGAAAAGTATACGGGCACACAATGATATAGCAAGCATCAGCGAATAGCGGAAATAATACGAAATATGTTCAAAATGGTTGAAAAAGACGTAAACACTCAGTATAATATAAAAATGAACCTGCGGAAACATACGAAGACGAGGTGTGCCAAATATGTCTAATTCAATCAACGAAAACTATATTAGTATCGAAGAGGCAGCGTTGTTTCTTAATATTAAACCAGTCACTTTACGCAAATGGATAAAAGATAAAAATGTGCCCGCTCACAAAATCGGTAAGCAGTGGAAGTTCAAACGTTCTGAGCTGGAAGAATGGGTAAAAAGCGGAAAGAGCGCTATGGAGTAATTTCGCTGATTTCGTAGGAACACTTAGGGAAGGAATATGTAATGTCGGTTAATATAAAATGTGTTGACTTGTTTTGCGGCTGTGGCGGTATGTCACTTGGCTTTCAGAAAGCTGGATTCAACATCGTCGCAGGTATTGATAACTGGAAATCCGCGATTCGAGTATATGGAATGAATTTCAATCATCCGATTATAGAGCAAGACCTATTGGATGTAGATGAGGCAGTTAAAATAATTGCGGCATATGCTCCCGATTTAATTATTGGAGGGCCTCCGTGCCAGGATTTTTCAACAGCAGGATATCAAGACGAAAGCCGTGGCAGGGCTATTTTATCAGTCTGCTATTCACAAATTGTGAGCAAGAGCAAGCCAAAATATTTTGTCATGGAAAATGTCGCAACAATTCGCAATACAACATCTTTCCGTAATGCTATTGCTAATTTCCATACAGCAGGCTATGGATTAACACAAATGGTTCTGGATGCTGCGTATTGTGGTGTACCGCAAACGCGAAAAAGGATGTTTGTTGTAGGAATGCTCGATGCTCCAGATAGCTTCTTAGATGAGGAGTTGCGCCGTAATTTGTCTCAGACACCTATGAGTATTCATGATTATCTTGGTGATTCGCTTGGGATAGACTATTATTTCCGAGTCCCGACAAATTACAGCCGAAGGGGCGTGTTCAGCATTCATGAGCCGTCTATGACAATCCGTGGGGTTGATCGTCCAATTCCGAAAGGCTATAAAGGGCATCCTAATGATCCGGTCCCAGTAGAACAGGTGCGTTGCCTGACTCCGAAGGAAAGAAGCTACATTCAAACATTTCCGGAGAGCTTCCAGTTTGTTGGTGGAAAATCTGATGTCAATTCAATGATAGGAAACGCTGTTCCGGTCAATTTAGCGAAGTATGTTGGCTCGGCCCTTATGAGGTATATAATGTCAAACGAAAGTAGAGATAACAATGAGGGTAATTGACTTATTTGCGGGTTGCGGCGGTATGTCCTTAGGATTTGAGAATGCAGGATTTGATATTATCGCAGCATTTGACAATTGGGATGCCGCAATAAAAATATACGAAAGTAACTTTTCCCACCCTATTTACAAAAAGAATTTGAGTAAAGACGATATTATACAGCAGCTTTCTGATATGCACCCCGATGTAATTATGGGTGGTCCCCCATGCCAGGATTATTCTATAGCAGGAAAGCGAGAACTGGGTAATCGTGCAAATCTTACGATAAGGTTCGGAGAAATCGTAATCGCAGTAAAACCTATGTGGGTGGTCTTTGAAAATGTTTATAATATTGAACGCTTTTCAACCGTCACCACGCTGAAACAGATGCTGGTAGATGCTGGGTATGGTATTACCACACGAGTTTTAGATGCAAGCCGCTGCGGCGTGCCGCAAAAGCGTCATAGATTCTTTCTAATCGGGAAGCTTGGCGAAAAAAATGGCTTTCTTGATGAGACGCTTGTGTCCAACCTGTCATGCAAGCAAATGACTGTACGAGACTACCTTGGTGATGCCCTAAACACAGAATTTTACTATATGCATCCGAGAAGCTACAATCGTCGGGCCGTTTTTTCAGTAGATGAACCAGCTGCAACGATTCGTGGCATTAACAGACCGATTCCATATAATTACAAACGCCATCATGCTGATAAGGCTGATATATGCGATGGTGTTCGTGCCTTAACGGCACGCGAGCGTGGCTATATTCAAACTTTCCCGGATACTTTTGATTTCCCTGGTGCGAAAACAGATGTCGAACTTGCAATAGGCAATGCTGTTCCACCAGCTTTGGCCAAGTATGTGGCGAATTGTATAAAGCAGTACTGTACTGAATAGGAACAGAAAGAGGTGTGTTTATGTCGTATTTCAACGAAATACCTGATTATGCAACATATTCTGGGCATGAAGCAGATTTTCATTTCTCCTATAATGCAAACAGTGGCGGCGGTCAGGCTTTTTTAGGTGGTCGGTTTTACGATGAAAATGGTCACTTGACTTCTCCAGAAACTTTGAACGGGCGAATCGTTGCGTTTAAATACCTCTTCCGAACCGAGAATGGTGAGGAAGTGTCTGTTGTTATTGATGATGAAAAAGCAAAATATGAAGTTAAACCACGAGGAAACGGCTCAACATCAATGAAACTTGGCATCGGGACCGATCGCGTGTCCCCGAGTAAAGTGGTGTCAGCGTTTATGATGTTGCCTCCTACCTGCGGCGTGAAAACACCAAGCAATTTGCAATTATCCATATTAAGTGCAAATAATTATTGGCTTCAGTCCATGTGGCTTGAATGCAGCACAGAAACCGAAACACCGACTGAAGCCATTTTCATCGTGAAAGATTGCGTTTTTGGCGGTGGCGTGAGCAAGGAAACTACGGATCGGGCAGGCCGCTATTTTAAATTAAACATTGAAAAGCGAATTGCGGATATTATTGCTTTATCTCACAAAACAGATGCTTTTCGCGAAGAAATCGCAATGGCGATTAAGCTCTTTGCTGATATTTATCTTGGGCATCGCGCATTCAATTATGAAGAGTGCAATCAGGCAACGAAATCCCTTATGGAATTGCTTGCGCAGGATTTTCCAGATGTCTACTCAGGTATCACAGATCCGTTGTCTGCAATGCATGACATTGTGATAAAACAGAGTCATGCAAATACTGTCGATGCAGAGGACACCTCTGTTGATAACGAAGCCGCCTTTAAGGATTGGCTGGCACGTCTCCCCAAAGCAAACGGTGATCTATATTCTGAAAATACCAGAAACCAGTATATCAGTGCACTTAAATCTATTGCAAACCAGTTTGCAGATACTATCGGCCCTTTTACCTCTGTTTTTGAGATTGCTGATGTGGAGACCTTTAAGAGAGTTGCTTCTGCCATTAAAGGTCATGCTACATATGAAGAGTTCAACCGTAGCCGTGGCAATGGCTCCTTATCCGCAGGACTCGATTTGTATCGTCGTTTTTTGGAAGAACGGAATCCAAATGATGGGGTAGAATATCTCTCTCCTGCGTGGTTCAGACTTGCCGCTGAAAAGTATGTCCAAGTGGATACGGAGTCAAATGCTCTGTATCAGCAGTTTCAAAGTCTGTATGCCCCGGAAAAACTACGCGCCCTCTCTGACGATGACCTGTTGGGGTATATTTTTCTCGGCGTAAATGATCGCAGTCTGTGCAATGCATTAGAGTTCGATGCCCAATATACACAGTTTGGCAGCATCGCTGGTGGCACCGCATACAAATACAATCTGTTCTACAGTAGAAATGAAGAAACCTGGAAGACCTCCTTCGGTGAAGGTGGGCAGCGTTCCGTGTCTCAAGAAGAGGCTCTTGAAATTGGCAAGCAAATCCGTGATGCTCTGGTAGCCGGTGCGGATGTTATCGCAAACCATGAAACACTTGCAACGGTCAACGACTACAATGATCTACTGAATGAGTTGAACGCTGTCATTCCGCAGTATATCACCAAAATGTGGTTCTTGAAGTATTACCACATGATGTTCCCTCATATCCTGCCCAACTTTTACAATGAAGCATGGCAGAAACACATTCTCTGCAATTTGAACATTGTTCCTTCTGATGCGCAATTTATCCGTATGGGACAGATCAATGCTTTTGTAAATGAGTGTGGTATCTCAAACATCGTCTTTTCAAAAATCATTTTTGATAGCATAGGATCTCCAAAAACATTCTATCGAATTGGAACAGGCGACAATGGTATCTACTTTGGCGAGTGGCGACAGAATAACTACATTGCCATCGGTTGGAACGAATTAGGCGACCTCACTGCTGCATACCAAGAGGATGCTGATAGCAAAGCAATAATCACTGATGCGTTAAAGAGTCAGTGGAATTATGATAACAGGCTGGCCTCGCGTAAATATGGCGAGATTAATAGTTTCTATTCGGCTGCAGCCGATACCACATATGCAGTTGCAATGGCAGGACAGAAGATTCTTGCTATCGGACTTGTGACTGGCGGTTACTTCTTTGATGAAGAAAAAGAATACGGTCACTGCCGCCCTGTCCGCTGGCTCAAAGTTTTTGAGGAAGGAAAAACACTCCCTTTCGAGGGTGAAGGTAAGCTGACCACTTTCTATGAACTGAAAAACAGCGAAAATATATGCTACTTGTATTCTCTTCTACATGGTCGTGATGAAACCACTGTTTCTGTCACAGAAGGAGAAAATGTTGTAGCGCAAATCCGCCCGATCAGCTTCGCAACGGGTCTGAGCAATGACCAACCCCGCAACCGCATTCTCTTTGGTGCCCCTGGCACTGGTAAGAGTTTTACTCTGAACCATGAAAAGGATGCCCTGCTTGCGGACGGTGGCGAATATGAGCGTGTTACCTTCCATCCAGATTATTCCTACGCTAATTTTGTCGGCACATACAAGCCGGTGCCCTGCAAGGACAGCGGTGGCAAGGACGCCATCACTTATTCCTATGTACCCGGTCCGTTCATGCGTACCTATGTGAAAGCCCTCCAGAACAGCAGAACTGATGCACCCAAGCCTTTCCTGCTTGTGATCGAGGAAATCAATCGTGCCAATGTCGCTGCTGTGTTCGGTGATGTATTCCAGTTACTCGACCGAGGCGATGACGAGGTTAGTGAATATCCGATCCAGGCATCCGAGGACACCAAAAAGTATCTGGCAAGAGAACTCGGCGGCAATCCAGACGATTACGCCGAAATCCGCATTCCAGACAATATGTTCATCTGGGCTACCATGAACAGTGCTGACCAGGGTGTATTCCCGATGGATACTGCTTTTAAGCGTAGATGGGATTTCACCTATTTAGGTATCGATGACAGTGAAGCCGGAATCGTTGGTAAAAAGGTCATCCTCGGCCAGGGTGATTATCGCCGCATGGTGGAATGGAATGTGCTCCGCAAAGCCATCAACGATGAACTGCTCACTTACAAGGTGAATGAGGACAAGCTGATGGGTCCGTATTTCATTTCCAAGAAGAATCTGCCGGAAGGTGAAATGATTGATACTGCCGTATTCACTCGCATCTTTAAAAACAAGGTCATTATGTACCTGTTCGATGATGCCGCAAAGCAGAAGCGCATTACTCTGTTCGGCGGCTGCGATGAGAAGGCAAAGAACCAGTATTCCAAGATTTGCAGAGAATTTGACACCAAGGGTGTTTACATTTTCTGCGAAGGAATCAGTAGCCAGTTTATTGATAATGTCCCAGAGGTTGATGGAGAATGATTTCAGTATTTTTACGAGAACAAAAACGCTATACCCAGGAAGACCTGGTTAAAGAGTTTCATTGCTCCGAGGAAAAGACTGTCCGTATTCTGAAGCGGCTGAAAGAATATGGCGTACTGAAAGCTGTAAAAGCAAATGATAACCAGAAGGACCTTACCGATTTGGTGGACGAAGACATCGAAATAGCTGATGTTGAGGTCGGTGAAAACGAATACCTGTATGTGATCACCTTTGTGGGCGTCATTACCATTGAGGGGCGCGTGCTGAAATGCTATCCCAAGTATCTGCTCGATGCCACAGCTCCGAAGGCCGAACTGAAACAGGTACTGAAGGTACTGGAAAAATACAATTCCAAGGAACAGATTATTCGTATGTACAACGATACGAGTGACAGCAGTGCATTCAATATGCTTGCTGTTATGCTGTTTCTCCTTCAGGACTATTTCGAGTATGGTCCCTATACCAACACGCAGGATATTATCGAAACCAACGGGTCTGGTGATATCCTCTGGGATAAAACCATCAACGAAACATTCGCCCTTCTCAGCAACAACCGACCGTATTACCCGGAACTGCTGACCGTAAAGCGTGTGAATGACGATTTTGACTTCTTTAAGCGCCTGCATGAGTGTATCCTCACTCACTGTACCACAGAGTTGAGGGATGCCGATTTGTTGGATTTGTTCGATATTATGGGTGTTGACATTTCCGATGAGCAGATTGAGGATTTTGGTGACAAAGAATATGTCCTGGATCGCATCATCAAAGAACTCAACATTCAGTTCAATACTCGTAAACAGCTCCTGCTGAAAACACTGTATGCGTATATCGCCAACCGTAGCGCACTGGACGATCTGGACTGCTTCAGTATGTTCGGCACGAATAGTTTCAACCTGGTATGGGAGAGAGTCTGCGCCGAAGTAATGGACAATCAATTACAGAAGCCCATTGGCGGTTTGCGGCTACCTGTACCATTGGCGGAGCAATATCGCGATTTGCGGCATAAGAAACTTATTGATTTGATTGATAAACCGCAGTGGTCCGGAACTGCGCCAAACGATGAGCGCTTCATGAAGCAGGCCGAGGATACACTTATCCCAGATCTCGTTTCTATCGTGAATATCGATGATGAGTACCAGTTTATCATTTTTGATGCTAAGTATTACAACATCCAATTGGAACACAACAAAAAACTGCGTGGTCAGCCTGGTATTGAGTCCATCACCAAGCAGTATCTGTACCAGTTGGCATATCAGCCTTTTGTGGAAGCCCACAAAATCGGCATAGTAAGGAACTGTTTCCTTATGCCGACTGCTTCGACGGAAATAATCGAAAAAGGAACTGTGTACCTTGATATGTTGAGCAAGTTGGGGCTACAGGATATTCAGATACGCCTTCTTCCCGCGCAAACAATGTATCGCCATTATATTGAAAACACAAAGATGGATATCAGAACACTTAATCTATAAAGGAGGTTCCTAAATGGCAATAACAAATTTGATTGAGAATGTTGATAGTCAAATCATTAAGATACGTACTAAGAGCTTGGATGTGTCGTTCAACGAATTATATGATATGTACCAGAACGGCGAGTTAATAATATCCCCAGATTATCAGCGACTATTTAGATGGGGAGAAGAAAAGCAATCTCGTTTTGTAGAATCGTTGATTCTTGAGATGCCCGTACCTCCCATTTTCGTAATTGAAACGGATGATGGTATCTACGAATTGATTGATGGTCTCCAACGCATCTCAAGTTATCTGCATTTTAGAGGTGAAAAGCTGGGCGAAACTAATGATGAATATCTCGTTTTGCAAGGCTGTGATATCGTAACAGACTTAAACGGTCTTAGCTTCAATATGCTACCTAAAGCTCTCCAAATTAAGATAAAACGCAGTTTTGTACGTATGGAAGTCATAAAAAAAGAAAGTGAAACAGCACTAAAATACCATATGTTCAAACGACTGAATACAGGTGGAGAGTTGCTTTCTGCACAAGAAATCCGTAACTGTACAATCAGACTGTTAGGCTCTGACGCAATGAATTTCATTGAGGAATGCGCCTCAAACGAAGATTTCAAAACAGTAATTAAGCGTGTTCCTTCAGAAAAGTTGAGCACCAGGTATGATCAAGAATTGGTGTTGCGCTTTTTCGCTATGAAAAACGATATGGAGAGTTACAGATATCCTGTGACGGAATATCTTACCCGTTATCTTGAAAAGATGACTACAGGAGAAATTGCGTTTGATTACGAGTCCGAAAGGAAGGTTTTTCAGAAAACATTTAGTTTTATCAATCAACAATTTGGTGAAGAAGCATTTTCCGGTAAAACACAAGCCGGAACCATTCGTAACGAATTTGTTTTGTATTATTTTGATGGTATTGCTGTGCCCATAGCAACTTTGATTGAACATATTAGCACATTTACAGACTCGGATAAAATCAAAAGGAAAATTGAACAGATTAAATTCGGTTCTGAACTTCAATCGTATAAGACTGGAAGCGTGAACGGCGTTAAGAGTAGAATCAAATTGTTTACGGAAGGAGTGCAAGAAGTTCTTGACGGCAGATGAAATGAGAGCTTCGCTGGAAGCTGAATTGGCATGGCGTCAGGAGGAACTGGCTTTTTTCAAAAATCAGTTAAACAATATACCAGAACAAGATAAAGATAAATATCGCAAGAGCTTGGTTATGATTCTATACTCTCATCTGGAGGGGTATTTTAAGATTAGCCTACAGACATATATCCAGTTTATTAATACTCAGCATCTTTCGCGTAAAGATGTTATATCTGGTTTGATGGTTGCAGGAATGGATCGAGAATTCCATGCCTATGAGAATTTAGATCGCAAATGTGATATTTTCAGGCGGGAGTTACCAGAAGATAATCGTTTACATAGATTTTATAGACGTGTAGACTTTGTCGAGCAAATAGATGCCTTAAAAGAGCAACCGCTTAATGTAGAAGATTCAGTAATTGATACAGAGTCAAATCTTTGGTATATAGTGCTTCAGAAGAACATGTACAAAATAGGTCTTCCGACAGACATGTTCGACGAGTTCCAAGCGGATATAGATGCATTAGTAAATCGGCGCAATTCAATTGCACATGGAAATGCTCGCTCCGGTGTCAGCCAAAGAGAATTCGATAATTGGGAAACCAAAACTAATAGTATTCTGTCGGATATAGCTCGGCAACTTTACAGTTTTGCAAACAATGCAAAATATTTACAAACTCCTGATAGATAGTTTTGGAATGAAGTAGGTGGTGGTGTAATGCCTTTTGACATTGTTCGAAACGATATTCTGAATATGCAGGTGGACGCCATCGTCAACATTGCCAATCCAAAACCTATCCTCGGCTATGGCTGTGATACTGGCATTCATAAAAAAGCAGGCCCTGAGATCCTCCAAGCCAAAAAAGGTTAGATCTATCGACGTTGAACAGGTTGTTAAAAATGCGCGATAAAAGCAAGCGACAATCGATAAAGCAAGCAATAAAAGATGACGATAAAAAAGCGTCGATAAAAAGGTGACGGTAAAAACTGACAATAACACCACACTGGCGAAAGGAGCTGGGGCCGGCGAGTCTCAGCTCCTTCTTTCATACTGACTATTCCTTTTTCTCTGATCCATTCAGGCTGGCCCAATGCTGGCGCAGCAGCCTTTCTGCTTCTCTGCGAAGGGAATTTTGGAACATGACAGCCATAACCAATGCGCTAAGCACTGCAGCCACAGACTCCAGCCAGGGATATGCGGCCCAAAGCTGTTCTCCCCAGCAAGCAAGCGGAACACCAACAAGCAGCATAAACAGCAAAATAATGATGACAACGTCGGGTCTGCCGTAGCCTTCACGTCTCTTGATTTTGGCCCGTATCTGTCGAAGCGCACGGGCGCGGATATCTCGGATATTTCTGGACGAGCACTGTTTGTCCTGTGCGACGGATTCGGTGGACTCTCCGTTGATGACGGTGCGAAACAGGATCTCCCGCTGCAACTCGGTCAGCTCATGTAGTCCCTCGTCAATTTCTTTGCGCACATACATGAGCGGGTCTTCATCAGATCCCTCTGGCAGATACTTCGCTCGGTCAAACCAGCGCATATCATCGTAGATCGCGTTGCGCACTTCCTCCGGCAGGAACGCTTCTGGATTGTAAGATAGGGGCTGTTTGATATCCACATCTTCCAGAGTATCCGGCGCAACTCGCTTGTGAAAGTTGGCTTCGCTGTAGTAGAGCATGTGCTCCAGTTCCTTCCACTCCTCTGGGTGCTCCTTCACCCACTGGTCTGCGATGGCGGCAGCTTCCGGGTCCATGGAGTGTATCCAGCGCCAATCCGCCTGAAGCTCTTTATAAGACTGGGTATCCTTGAAGGACATGAGCTCACCGCCCTTTCTGCGTTCACAAAAAGTTTATAATTGGGGACCTTCCGATTTTGCGATTTTTCTCTAAGTAATAGTAGAAGGACAATTTCACCCGGGTGAGGTTGCCTTCGGTTCGGTACGGCACGGTCTCCGCGCTGACGAACCCACACAGCCTTTGACAGAGCACCCCGTGAGAGCATGTGCGCTCTCTGCCATTCGGCAACTCGCTCGGAAGGTCATTCCATCTCTGACCGTGCTCCCGGGAGCACGGTCTTTTGCTATGTGCCGTTTCCAACGGCACGGCTATATAAATCATTCTAACACGGAGGAGGTAAAAAAGATAGCTCACAGATGAAAGTAAAAGACTCAGCTGCAAAGCGGCGGAGGGATGCACACCAGTATGACCGCAAAACAAAAACCGCCGCGACTGCGGCAACAGTCCGGCGGCTCGGCGCACACACAGGCACGCACAAATCAACTAATCAAAGTATAGCAAACGGGCAGCGGAAAAGCAATGAAAATTTTCCGCACGCTCCCTGTGTGAGTGCCACAGAAGTCTACAACAACACAGGAGGTATGAATTGAGTTACAAGAAATGGCCCAAGCGCAGCGCAGAGAAAAACTATTTTATGGTGCCCAACGAGATATTCAGCATCGGTCTGGATTACCGGGAGATCTCCCTCTACACCTATCTGCTCCGGTGTGAGAACCGCGAAACCTACCAATGCTACCCCAGTTACAAAACCATCGGCAAGGCGATCGGCATGAGTGAAAATACGGTGGCTAAGTACGTGCGGCAGCTGGAGGAGAAAGGTCTCATCTTCACGAAGCCGACCATCATGCAGAGCAAAGACGGAAAACCGCTGAATGGGAATCTGCTCTACACCATCCTTCCTATCCCAGGTGTACTCGAAGCGTTCTATGAGCGGCAGTTCCGGCAGGCAGAGGAGGCTGCCGCCCGCTATCGTGCGGCAGAACTCCTCAAAAAGTCCAATGCACAGGGCCGCCAGAACGCCCTGTGTGCGCCTTTCCGGGAGGAAGCGAGTCCCAGTCCCAGCCATGGGATTGAAGCCGGATGTGAGCCATTTTCGGCAGACTTTTGCGGGACGAAAGAAAAAGCAGGATAAAGGCATGGCGTCGCAAGCGCCGCCGCAACCGTCACTTCTGCCCGCAGTGCGGGCAGTTTCGGGAGTTTGAAGCTGGCGTCTTTGAGAGGCGAAAAAAGCACCGATGGCGTCAGCTTCCCCGAAAAGCCCTGTGTTGCAGGGCTTTTCAAGGATGTCTTACAGCAAAAAGGAGGAATTGAATGAGTAAAGAAACCAGAGATCGTATTGCATTCCGGATGCAGCCGGAAACCAGAAGAAGGATCGAGCAGTGGTACGCTGCCGACAACTGCCAGAGCAAAAATGAGTTCATCGAGAAAGCCGTGAACTTCTATGTGGACTATCTGGGAATACAGGACAACACATCGCTGCTGCCCATGGCAATCACGTCTGCCATCGACGGCAGGCTGAGCAGATTGGAGGACTATATTGCCCGCAGAGATTTTACCAGATGCGTGGAGCAGGACATGACCAACGGCATCATCGCGGAAGCGTTCGAGATGGACCGGGATGACTTGAAGCGCAGGCGCGCGCAGAGCGTCCGGAATGTGAAAGCCACAAACGGTATCATCTCTCTGGAGAAGTATGCGCGCTCCCGCTAGGAGCCGGACTGGGATGATGACGAATGGCAAGACTGATCCTCAAGAGTCCCTATATCAAAAGCACCGGCGGGGCCTCCGGATACCTGCGCTACATCGCGACCCGGGAGCGGGTGGAGCTCATCCCGGATGACCGTCCGCCCACCCGAAAGCAGGAGCAGCTCATCGTAAAGCTGGTGAAAGACTTCCCGGACAGCAAGACGCTCTATGAGTACGAGGACTACCTGACGAAGCCCACGAAAGTCAACGCCTCTGCGTTCATCACACTGGCTCTCGAGTCCAACTGGGATGCCATCCATGAGTCAGACCAGTATATGAAGTACATTGCCACCCGGCCTCGTGCTGAGCGCATTGGTACCCACGGCCTGTTCGGAGATGACGACGCTGTTTCGCTGGAGAAAGCCATGGCGGAGGTGGAGCGCTACACCGGAAACGTGTGGACGCACATCATCTCCCTCAAGCGTGAGGATGCTGCCCGGCTCGGCTTCGACAACGCCGCGGCGTGGCGAAATCTCATTCGAGCCCACCGCAACGACATCGCGGCGGCAATGAAGATCCCGCCCGGTGACTTCCGTTGGTACGCGGCCTTCCACGACGAGGGCGAGCACCCGCACATCCACATGATGGCCTGGTCGGCCACGCCCGG